>ERZ1034925.1124-NODE-1124-length-9786-cov-18.842051_pt1 | contig 9786 bp, 7 predicted proteins | sample MGYA00520687_ERZ1034925 | MGnify/ENA primary metagenome ERZ1034925 (study PRJEB33766, sample SAMN09781758) | gut metagenome | biome: gut microbiome | host: Homo sapiens | place: Madagascar | study: EMG produced TPA metagenomics assembly of the PRJNA485056 data set... | reverse complement strand
AATGATATAATAAATTATAAAGAGGTGAAGAGTATGTTACCAGAAAAAGAATTAGAATTATTGTATGATTATATTTTATCTAATATGAAATTAATGTATTATTTTGGATTATTTCAAAAGCCAGAAGATGCGCGAGATATTTATAATGATATGGTTCGACTATTAAAAGGAATGAAAAAGAAATAATATTTATTAAAAAGAAAATTTTCATAATTATATTTTATAAGTTTTGGATAAATTAATATTAAAAGATAGGAGGAAGTAGAACCTAATGATCTTAACTAAAAAACAGGAAGAAGGTTTGAAACTTGCCATAGCTAGATATTATAGTGGCGAAAAATACACTGTAATATCTGGCTATGCCTAAATCTGGATCTGGTAAAAGCACACTAGTGCGTTTTATAATCGAGGCATTAGATATTCCGCCAGATGAAGTTCGTTACGTGTCACTTACTGGAAAAGCTAGTGAAGTATTACGTAAAAAGGGTAATTCTAATGCTATAACTGCACATAAATTATTATATCAAGCCAGGCAAAAAAAAGATGGAACATATTTTTTTGAACCACGAAAAGCGTTGGAGGGCTTACCTAAAATTATTGTTGTCGATGAGGTTAGTATGCTGCCTAAAAATATGTGGGATTTACTTTGTTACCATCCGGTATATATTCTTGCTTTAGGGGACCCATTTCAACTTCCACCAGTTTTAGCGAGCCAAGAGAATCATATCCTAGATCATCCGCATATTTTTCTTGATGAAATTATGCGCCAAGCCGCAGAAAATGATATTATTCAAGTAAGTATGAAAATCAGAAATCAAGAGAAACTAAAACCTTATCAAGGAAAAGATGTTCAAATTTTTAAAAATGAAGATTTGTGTAGTGGAATGTTAGAATGGGCAGATCAAATATTAACAGCAACTAACTTACAACGTCATAGTATTAATTTAAACATGAAAAATGGAAGTAATATACCAATTGAAGAAGATAAAGTAATTTGTTTACAAAATAAATGGGATCTGCTTTCTGAACAAGAAAACCCTATAGTTAATGGAACAATAGGATACTTAGAAAATTTGCGATTAAAAGAATACAGTTATAGAACAAAAAGTTTTTGGATTCCGCACATTCAAGTTTTAAAAGCAGATATTCGCACTGACGATGGAGATATTTATTATAATATACCTATTGATTATAAAGCTTTATTAACTGGTAAAAAAGCTCTCACTGCTAAACAAGAATATGCAGTTCGTAATACAAAATATGGTAATCCTCCTTTACCAGTTGAGTTTAACTATGGTCACGCAATAACGGTTCATCGCGCGCAGGGCAGTGAATGGAACAAAATTTTAGTATTAGAAGAGAATTTTCCATTCGATAAAGTAGAGCATGCACGCTGGTTATATACTGCAATTACTCGCGCAAGTGAAAAAGCTACCTTAATTTTAAAATAGGTAGCCTTTTCCTATTTTGATTTTTAGCAAATTATATGATATAATAATATTATAGAAAGGAGCGGTTAAATGGAATATTTGGGAAATTTACATTCGCATTCTGATTATTCTAATAGAGATATTCGAGATAGTATTATGTCATTAAATAGAATGTTTGATACTGCTCTGCAATTAAATCATAAAGTATTAGCTTTAACTGATCATGATTGTATTAGTGGTCATATTAAAGCTTTAGAAAAATATCAGAAAATTAAAAAAGATAATCCAGATTTTAAATTAATTTTAGGTAATGAGATTTATTTATGTCGAAATGGTTTAAATTCTGAAACGTATCAAAAAGGTGATAAATTTTATCACTTTATTTTATTAGCAAAAGACAAAATAGGTCATCAGCAAATTAGAGAATTATCAACACGAGCATGGTTAAGAAGTTATAAATATGGTAAAAATAAGCGTGTGCCAACTTATTATAATGATATTATTGATATTATTGATAATAATAAAGGTCATGTAATTGCGTGTACAGCTTGTTTAGGATCTTATCTAGCTTCAGAATGTTTAGCATTAGCGCAAGAACCAGACGAAGAACGAGAAGAAAAAGTGCGGAATTGGTTAAAACAAATGGTAAGATTATTTGGCGCAGAAAATTTTTATATTGAATTGCAGCCACCCGCAGAAAAAGATAATGAACAATATTTAGCAAATTATAAGATGTTAGAGTTTGCGCGAGAACTTGATATTCCTTGGATAGTTACGACAGATGCTCATTATGCGCGACCTAAGGATAGACATATTCATGAAGCTTTCTTAAAATCGCAAGATGGTGAGAGAGAAGTTGATGCATTTTATGCAACAACTTATATGATGAATACACAAGAGTTAGAAAGTTATTTTGATTTTCCTCTTGATGAAGCTTATCAAAATATTCAAAAAATTATGGATATGTGCCAAGATTATGATTTGCATAAACCTTTGCGGATTCCGCAATTAATATGGAAAACTTTTAATCCAAAAACAGATTTGAAACAATGGACAAATAAAATCCCTATGATTAACAAGTTTCTTTCATCTGATTATATTGGTGACATTGAATTAGTTAAAGCTATAGTTGAGAGAATTGAAAGCGATCCAAAATTACAAGATGAAAAAACTTATGAAGCAATTGAAGATAATCTTAATAAAGTATGGGAAAGTTCATTGGTTAATAAAACTCATTGGAGTTCTTATTTTTTAAATCTTCAAAAGATTATTGACTGCTGCTGGGAAGCAGGAAGTTTAGTTTTGCCTGGAAGAGGTAGCGGTGTCGGGTTTATCTTATTATATATTTTAGGAATCACGCAAATTAATCCGTTATGGGAACCTGTACCAACATATAGTTGGCGTTTTCTTAATCCATCTCGTGTTTCGGTGTTGGACGTGGATTTCGATATAGAGGGAGCTCGAAGATCTGTAGTCATGCGTAAGTTCAGAGAGGTTTATGGCGAGGATCGTGTCTGTAATGTAATCACGTTTGGAACGGAAAAGAGCAAGAGTGCGATAGCGACTGCCGCGCGAGGTTTAGATCTTAACAATGACTTAGCTTTATCTATTGCTGCTTTAGTTCCATCTGATCGTGGAACGCCACGTACTTTGAAACAATGCTATTATGGTGATGAAGAAAATGGTTTTAAACCAGTAGCTCCATTTGTTCAAGCAATGAATGAAAATCCAGAATTATGGGAAGTTGCGCAAGAGATAGAAGGATTAATCTGTAGAATAGGATCCCATGCTGGCGGTGTTGTTTTTTTTGATGAAGAAATTACAGATACGGCTAGCTTAATGACGACGCCAGAAGGATTAGTAGTTTCGTGTTATGAATTACATGACCTAGAAAAGGTTTCTGCAATTAAATATGATGTACTTTCAGTTGAGGCAGCAGATAAAATTCATGCAACTCTTGATTTATTAATTAAAAATAATAAAATTAAAGCTGGCACGACTTTGAAAGATACGTATATGAACTATCTTGACGTATATAAACTTGAGCGTAATGATCCTAAAATGTGGGATATGGTGAATAATCACGAAATTCATTCCTTATTTCAGATGGAGCAGCAATCAGGCGTGCAAGGTATTAGCTTAACGCATCCACAATGTTTGGAAGATTTAGTACATTTAAATTCTGTTATTCGATTAATGGCACAAGATAAAGATGCAGAACAGCCATTACAAAAATATGCGCGTTTTAAAAGTAATATTAACTTTTGGTATAAGGAAATGGAGGATTATGGATTAACCAAGCATGAAATGAAAATCCTCGAGCCTTATCTGAAAGGCGGCTACGGAATCTGTGAAAATCAAGAATTGTTTATGGCTTTAGTCCAGATTCCAGAATGCGGAGGGTTTGATCTAAACTTTGCAGACCAGCTTAGGAAGGCAATCGCTAAATTTTTGGCGCACTAAGGATAGCTTTAGTGAAACATGGGGCAAAATCGGTGAAGACTACGTTGACTTAATTAAAATATTAATATATTATAAAAGAAAGGAGGAAAAAAATATGGGAAGTCATATTGATATAAACGAGCAAACGGATAAGCTTTTTAAAGAATTGCTTAAAGCTCATTTTGAAGATAATCTAACTTATGAAGAAATGGGCAATCAAATTGGTAAATCTAAAGATTACGTATACTGTTTATTTAAAATATATAAGAAAAAAATGGGAATCGATCATAATTTAACTAAATATGATTATATGTGTTATTCAGGTAAAATAAATGAAATTATTGATAAATATAATGCAGGTATGCCTACAGAAAAAATAGGAAAAGAATATGGTGTAACAGGAAATACAATCACCGCTTGGCTAAGAAAAGAAAATGTTATAATAAGACCGAATGGAATTATTAGTAAAATAGATCAAACTTTATTTGAAAATATAAATTCTGAAATTAAAGCTTATACACTAGGTCTGTTAATGTCTGATGGCAATGTTAGTAATGAAGGTAACACAATATCTATTACTCTTACGCAAGATGATAAATATATTTTAGAAATGATAAATGAACAACTGTTATCAGGATTGGGCAATATTGTAATTTCTCATAAGAAAGAACAAAAGCCAAGATTTGTTCTTCAGTTTAATGGAAAAAAATTAAAAGAAGATTTAGCCAAATATGGAGTCGTACCAACCAAAAGTCATATTTTAACTAAGCTTCCTCAAAATATTCCTACTAATTTATACCATCATTTTATTAGAGGATTATATGATGGAGATGGTGTATGTAGTTATTATACTAGTCATAAAAATCAAAAAGTGCGTATTGGCTTTTGCGGAGCAAATAAAGAATTTGTTGAAGATTATCAAAATTTTCTTGTAAATAAAATTAATATGAGAAAAAATAAGTTATTTAATATTGATGGATGTTGGCAATGTTCTTGGGGAAGCAAGGAAAATCTTCAATCTTTCTTTGATTATATTTATCAAGATGCTTCTATCTTTTTAGGAAGAAAATATAAAAAATTAAAAGATTTTTTAAATAATTAAGTCAATATGTTAATACCGAGATAACTTTGTTATTTAAAAGTAACAAGTATTGTAACGCATAGATAATGAACCTCTTATAAGAGAATATAATTTATCCAAGAGTGTCCTATAATCAAAAAAATATATGCTGAGCTTATAAGAAATTATAAGAACTAAAGGATAAAAAGCCTTTAGGATAACAAAACTGAAAAAGAATCCGAAAGCCTACGACGAATTAACTCAAGAATATTTTAAAGTAGTAGAAGAAAAAGGATTAAGTAAGAACTTATGTAATTATGTTTGGAATGTATTAATAGCAACCTCGCGAGGATATGGATTTAGAATATTGAATCCCCTTACAGTAATGTATTGTATAAAAAATCATTTAAATTGCGGGAAGTTCCTTAGAGTCTTAATAACCAAGCTATCATAGTAATATAGATAGTGGCGAGGGTAATGACTAAGGTATGGTAAAATCATTAAGAATTGGATAATCCGCATTGAAATCTCTAATTGTTAGAGAGACGATCAGAGACTATAATAATGATCTCCTATTGGGAGAATGGTATAGTCCAGACTACAACAATTAATTTGGCTTGCGAAAGCAAGAGTGGTAAAGAATGCTTCTCATACCCTCGCGTACTCGCTTGTGGGGTTACAGGAGATGAATCTTGCGTATAAATATCCAGTTATATATTGGAATTGTGGTTGCTTAATTACTGATGCAGGTGGCGAAGATGGTGGAACTGATTATACAAAAATTGCAATAGCTTTAAACAAAATGCGCAAAGACGTAGATATTACTTTAGTAGATATTAATAAATCTGATTATAATTTTGCACCAGATGAAGAAAATAATACAATTTTATATGGTATGCAAAGTTTAGTAAATGTAGGTATTGATGCGATTGATGATATTATTAAATATCGTCCATATAAGTCTATGGCAGATTTTATTAATAAAGTTAATCCAAAACGGCAAGTAATGATAGCATTAATTAAAGCAGGAGCATTTGATAAATTTAATTCAAGATTTAGAAATATGGTTGAATATTTATGGATGACTTGTGATAAAAAAACTAAATTAACATTAAATAATATGCCAAGTTTAATTAAACGCAATTTAGTTCCATTAGATACAGAAGAAATGCAATATGGTATGCGTATTTATGAATTTAATAGATATTTAAAAGACAATTGTAAAGATAAAACTAATATGTTTTATAAATTAGATGATCGCGCAAACATTTTTATTAATGAAGTAGGATTATCTGATTTAATTCAAGGTGATAATTATATTTTAATGCATACTTGGGATAATTATTATAAAAAACAAATGGATGTATTTAGAAATTGGATGAAAAATGATGAAACATTATTAGATAAATTGAATTGGAGTATTTTTATTGATGATTGGAATAAATATGTAAAAAAACCTAATTTATCTCGTTGGGAAATGGAATCAATGTGTTTCTATTATCATGAGCATGAATTGGCACATATTAATACACAGGAATATGGTATTGTAGAATATAAAGATTTGCCAGAAGAACCTCCTGTAGATTATATGTTTCCTAAAGGCGATAAATGGATTCCAATTTATGAATTATCTAAAATCGTTGGTACTTGTATTGCAAAAGATAAAAATAAAGGCTTAATTTATTTATTAACTCCACAATCAGGAGTAGTAACAGTACGTTTGCGCAAAGAATATTTCGCATTATTTGATAAACAAATTTCTGAAAAACAACCAGATGGAAAGAAAAAAGTAATTGAGCGCAGTTGGTTTACACGTGGTAATTTATTAATGGTTCAAGGCATTCGTCGTGGTGATGAATTTGTTTTGAAAAAATATTCGCGCACTCCAACGCATCAATTATATTTAATTACAGATATTGATGAAAATAATAACATAATATTAACACATGAAAGAAAAAAAGGAGAATTGGAAGAAGATGAATAAATATAAAGTAATTGCGCTTTGCGGTAAAGCAGGAAGCGGCAAGAATTATTTATTAAATAAGTTAGTCGCGACTGACTCTAATCTTTATCCTATTGTTTCCTATACTACCCGTCCTCCTAGAGAGGGCGAGGTAGAAGGTAAAGATTATTATTTTATTTCCAAAGAAGAATTTGCAAATAAAGTTTTAAATTTTGAAATGCTTGAAGCTGTTGAGTTCAATGGTTGGCACTATGGTACTGGATACGGTTCGTTTTCAAAGGATAAAATTAATGTGGGCATCTTTGATCCGCAAGGTGTTGAAATCTTAATGGGATATGATAATATTGATTTAATAGTTTATTATATTCAAGCAACAGATAAAAACAGATTAATGCGGCAGTTGCAAAGAGAAGAAAATCCTAATGTAAGAGAGATTATACGTAGATTTAACGCAGATGATGAAGATTTTTATGAATTAGATTTTACTACTGATTGGGAATATTATATTATTGAAAATAATACATTAGAAGACGCGGAAAACGCAGTTGACTATATTCTTGGGCAAAATAGGACAATCTTTTTATTATAAACACTAAATATATTGTATACTATAAAGGAGGAACACTAAATATGCAGAATCTAATTATTAAAAGAGATGGCTCTTTAGCAAATTTTGATAAACAAAGAATTATTAATGCTATTAATAAAGCTTTTATTGAAGTTGATGGAGATGTTCTCAATGAAGAAATTGCTCAAGAAATTGCAGATGACATTGAAGAAATGGTAAACGGATTTCCAAATGGCAGTATTGAAGTTGAGGAAATTCAAGATATGGTTGAAGATGGACTTATGGATTCGGAACGAAAAGATGTTGCAAAAGCCTATATTAGATATAGATATAAAAGATCTGTAGCAAGAAATGCGAAAGATGATTTTATTAAAGCAATTCGAGAAAAATTGGATGCTACAAATATTGAAAACCAAAATGCTAATATTGATGAAAAATCATTTGGCGGCAGAACAGGAGAAGCAAGTGAAGTAGTAACCAAACAATTAGCTTTAGACTATATTGTATCACCTATGGCACGGAAAAATCATATTGAAAATAGAATTTATATTCATGATTTAGGTAGTTATTATGTGGGTAGCCATAATTGTTTATCAATTCCTTTTGATGATTTATTAGCTAAAGGTTTTAAAGCTCGTCAAACTGATGTGCGCCCCGCTTCTTCTGTAGCGACTGCTTTTCAATTACTAGCTGTGATCTTCCAACTCCAGAGTTTGAATCAATTTGGTGGAGTGTCCGCCACTCATCTAGATTGGACCATGGTACCGTATGTACGAAAAAGTTTCTCTAAACATATGAAAGATGGACTAAAATATATTGAAGAGATTAATGATGAAGAATATATTAATTCTGTTCCAAAAGAATTAAAATTTGATGATTTAGAAGCAAATGACGTTAGACATAATAAAGCTTATAATTATGCTATGGATATGACTGTAAAAGAAGTTTATCAAGCGGTAGAGGCTATGTATCATAACCTCAATACACTCCAGTCACGCTCTGGAAATCAACTTCCTTTTACCTCGATTAATTACGGAACTTGCACACTACCAGAAGGGCGATTAGTGATTAAAGCTTTATTAGATTGTTCTCTTGATGGCGTTGGAAAATTACATCGAACAAGTATCTTTCCATGTGGTATTTTCCAATGTATGAAAGGTGTAAATAGAGAACCTGACAGTCCTAATTATGATTTATATAAATTAGCATTAAAATCAACAGCGCAAAGGTTATATCCAAATTATGCGAATGTGGATTGGAGTAATAATGCTGGATATGATAGAAATGACCCAACTACTTACTTCTCCACCATGGGTAAGCGAAAACTACAGCTCATGTAAAATCTTTTGAACCACGCCCGTGGGTGTTATGATTTTTTTTATCATAGCTAACGGTTAGGACTTAAATTAATAAGTTGAGACCGTGGAAAGCTTTGTTTTATAAAACAATAATATGAAACAAGGAATCTGTATCGACTATCCCTGATGAATGTAAGGGAGTAGGGTAAGAGATAGGCACTTATTCGAAGCGGAAGACTGTCAAAAGACAGAAGATATAGTCAGTGCTATTAGTAATAATAGGTAAAATGTGTAGAACAGTAAATTTATATGATGTTAATGGAATGGGTTGGAAAAAAGATGGTCGAGGAAATATTTGTCCTGTAACAATTATTTTACCAACTTTAGCTATGGAAACCAAAGAAGAAATAGAAAAAGAATACGCCGCAGACGTAGAGTACAATCCATTTGGTATTACAGATGAACATTATATTGATTCTTTTATGAAAAATCTTGATAAGGCAATCCATGAAGCAAAAGATATGTTAATTGAAAGATTTAACTGGATTTGCGCACAACCTCCTGAAGCAGCATCTTTTATGTATGAAAATAATGTAATGGCAGGATATATTCCAGAAGAAGGAATTAGAAGTGCTTTAAAACATGGTACATTAGCCATTGGGCAAATTGCATTGGCAGAAACTTTGCAAATTTTAATTGGTAAAGATCATACTACTCTAGAGGGTATGGAATTAGCTAAGAGAATTGAACAGTTATTTAAAAATAGATGCGCAGAATTTAAAGAAAAATATAAACTTAATTTTGCTGTTTATTATACTCCTAAACTATTCAGATTGGGAGTCGCGCAAGTGATTGCGTGAAAAAATTACCTTATTAAACGGGCAATCGTAATAAGATGGTAAGAGAGTCTAAACTGTAGTAATACAGCAAGATAATCCCGTAGGATAAAATCTTTAAAATATTTATATAATTAAAGGTTTTGTTCTCTAACGACTATCGAAAGCATAATTATAAAAGAAAAATTT
>ERZ1034925.1121-NODE-1121-length-9788-cov-8.939381_pt1 | contig 9788 bp, 9 predicted proteins | sample MGYA00520687_ERZ1034925 | MGnify/ENA primary metagenome ERZ1034925 (study PRJEB33766, sample SAMN09781758) | gut metagenome | biome: gut microbiome | host: Homo sapiens | place: Madagascar | study: EMG produced TPA metagenomics assembly of the PRJNA485056 data set... | reverse complement strand
CCTTTGATGACTCGTCACTAATCATAAATATATCTTTAAAAAATGCTAATATTTCTTTCATTTTTGTTCTCCTGAACTTATTATAACTCTGATTTTTTTATTTATATCATTCATTAAACCGACATTAGTCTCAAAAATCATTATAGTTTATGCTATATTAGTTATACAAGGAAGGAAAAAGTATAATTTGAACAATTCTCTGACTGAAAAACATAAACAGGATTTTAATTCGGCTTTAAATATTTATTCTAATGAGCAGTCACATGAAAGCTTGATAAATTTTTTGAAAACCGGCTCTATTGCTGAAAAACAAGCTGCTGTAATTTCTTTGGAAACGATTAATAATAAAGAAGAAGCCGAAATTTTAATGAGTAATTTAACAAATTGCGATGGAAAAATCCGTGAAGCTGTATCTTTCAGGTTAAAAGAATTTGTTCCGCTAAATCTCGAGTTTTACACAACTTTTGCCCAAATCTTTCTTGATGCAATTATAGATATAAACGGAAATATTTGCAGAAATACGATTGATGCGATTAAGGCTCTAAAAATATCAAAAGATTTTGTTCAGGAGTTTTGTGAAGGGCTTGTGGCTCGTACCCTTGCAATAATCCCACCAATTAAGGCGTTTGATATTCAAGAAGGCAAATACAAAATAAATAAAGAAGTTTTCAAACTTTACTGGTATCTTGAAACTATTTCAGAATTCTCGGAATTCATCAGGCATGAGGATTTGTTGAAAATTCTTTCTGACACAAAAGAAATTGGGGATTACACAATTCGAGAAAAAACAGCTAAAATTTTATCTAAACTCGAAAATTATAGTGAATTTGATAACCTGCGGCAAGAATTAAAACAAGACCAAAACTATTACGTCAGAAGTGTTTAGCGAAAATATATTAAGTTTTATTACAAAAAACATAAGAAATATATACACTTTACGCAATTTTTCATTAACAAAATCCTTTATATAAATACAAGGGGAATTACAAAGGGAATAAAAAAGGAGATATGTTATGGCAAGAGTACTAATTTCAATGCCGGAAAGATTTTTAGACGAGATTGATAAAGTTGCAGGAAACGAAAACCGCACAAGATCAGAATTAATCAGAGAAGCTCTAAGAACTTATATGTACAGAAATCAAGTTAGAAATTCTCAAAAGGCAACAAAGAACGCAGAACTTTTGGAAGCACTACTCGGTTAAGAATTGGACAATCTTAGAAAAATTGGTTAAAATGGGTTAAAAGGGGAAAAATGAAATGGAAAATACAGAATATATAATGTCATCACTTGATGAGTACTTTGAAATTTTGGATAGGGAAAATAAAAAACGTTCTGAATTAGTTGCTAAATCTCTTGTTAAATATCTTCAAAAAAGCAAAGAAGCAACAAAATTCCAAAAATTGCAAGTTGCAAAATAAAAAAACTTCCTGAAAACGGAGTCAGGAATTTGAGGTCAAGGTCAATAATGATATTTTGGTGAAAATGGTAAAATTTAATTAGGGGAAAAAATTGTAGGTCTGCTAAGTTCTTAGCAGACCTTGTAGTATTAAAGCAGCTAGGCAGCTAAGTATGTGTTGTCATTCTGAAAGTTTAGAAAATTATTTTGAACGAGTCGTGAAAAATAAATTTTCTTGCTATTCAGAATCTAATATTTATATTCCTGATGTCGGGGTAGGTACCCCGACCTACTTTCTGTTACATAAATTAATTGATTACGAAGTCAAATTGCCACGATAGCGAAATGAGCAATAACTCGTTAGTGAAACAAACAACAGAACGAGTATTGTTTGAGCGGTAAAGTTATTTAATAGGCTGGATTGTCACGCTATTCGCTCGCAATGACGATTTTATAATCTGTTATACATGTTCATAGCGAGTTTACTCGTTTCAGGTTGAGCTTACAAGTTATTAGTGAATGAAGCGTGTGGCTGGTTTTGTGGAACTTTTTCCATAAAAAGTTCCCGCTGTCCGCGCAGGACATTATAATTAAATAATTAATAATAGAGCAAAGTAGGTTGGGCATACTTGCCCAACTTCACAGAATCTAGTTACGGTAGGTTGGGGTTTCTACCCCAACATCAAAAATTTTCTCAATTATGTTATGTAAGATAACAAATTAAATTAATAAAAAAGAGGACAGATTTAAAACCTGTCCTCTTTTTTTTCTTAACTTTGTGTCAAATTACGCTTTAGCTAAGGCTTTGGCAAAAGATTCCGCACTTCTTGATTTGATTTCATCTTCAACTTTTCCGATGAATTCATCAACGCTCATTGTGCCAACTTGACCGATTGCTCTAGCTCTTATGGCTACTGAATTTGATTCAGCTTCTTTGTCACCGACAACTACAACGTAAGGGATTTTCTTGTCTTGCAAGCTTTCTCTGATTTTGTAGTTCATACTTTCTGATCTGTCATCAAGAGTTACTCTGATGCCGGCATTACGCATTTGTTTGTAAACTTTTTCTGCGTAATCGATGTGTTTTTCGTTACTGATTGGAACGATTGCAACTTGAGTTGGAGCAAGCCATGTTGGGAATGCACCTGCATAGTGTTCAATCAATATGCCGTGGAAACGTTCCATAGAACCGAAAATTACACGGTGAAGCATTACAGGTGTTTTCATTTGACCGTCTTTGTCTTGGTATTTGATATCAAATCTTTCAGGCAAGTTGAAGTCAAGCTGAATTGTTGCACACTGCCAAGTTCTGCCGATTGCATCTTTTACCTTGAAGTCAATTTTTGGACCGTAGAAAGCACCATCGCCTTCGTTGATATCATATTTCATTCCTCGTTTGTCCATTGCTTCTTTCAAGCCGGCTTCTGCTCTGTTCCAGTTTTCAATTTCACCAACGTAGCTTTCAGGTCTTGTTGAAAGTTCAACTTCAAAAGACATGTTAAAGATTTTCATTGTATCAGCTACAAAATCGATGATTTCGTTGATTTCATCAACCAATTGTTCCGGTGTACAGAAGATGTGAGCATCGTCTTGGGTGAACCCTTGAACACGTGTCAAACCTGACAAAGCACCTGATTTTTCTTTTCTGTAAACAGTTCCGAGTTCAGCCATTCTCAATGGTAATGAACGGTAAGAATGTCTGTTTGCTTGATAAATCAAGATGTGGAACGGACAGTTCATTGGTTTCAAGATAAATTGATCTTCATTTTCTTGGTCGCTATCTTTTTGGATAAAGAACATATTTTCACGATAGTGGTCGTAGTGACCTGAAATTTCCCACAATTTTGATTTTGCGATGTGAGGAGTGTTAACAATTACGTAACCACGTTTTCTGTGTTCTGTTCTCCAATAGTTTTCTATTTCTTCTCTAACTACAGCTAGATTTGGGTGCCACAAAACAAGTCCGCCACCTAATTCATCTCTTGTTGAGAATAGGTCAAGTTTTGCACCAAGTTTTCTGTGGTCACGTTTTTCAGCTTCTTCAATAAAGTGTAAGTAGTCAGCCAAATCTTCTTTTGACCAAAATGCTGTTGCATAAATTCTTTGAAGCATTTTGTTTTTTGCATTTCCTCTCCAGTATGCACCTGCAACTTTGAGGAGTTTGAATGCGTTAGCTTTGATATATGATGTATTTGGAAGGTGTGGACCTGCGCAAAGGTCGTTGAATAGAACATTTCCGTCTTTGTCTTTGGTTAAGTACAATGTCGGATTGTCGTTTCTATGTTCTTCCAAAAGTTCTGCTTTGTAAATTTCGCCTTCTGCTTTAAATTCAGCGATTTGTTTGTCCACGTCAGGGATTACGTATTTTTCAAATGAAAGATTTTGTTTAACGATGTTTTTCATTTCTTCTTCGATTTTAGCCAAATCTTCGTGGGTAAAAGCATGCCCGTCGGTCAAATCAAAATCGTAATAAAAACCATTTTCTACAGCCGGACCGATTGCTAACTTTGCAGACGGAAACAGCTTTTGAACGGCTTGTGCCATAACGTGTGAAGTTGAGTGTCTCAAAATACTCAATGTTTGTTCATTCTTTTCCATTTTTTCTCTTTCTATCCTTTTATAGACAAACTTCCTATATATGACAACCCTCATACATACGTTTGTCCTCGGGGCGGATCCCCCATACTACAAACAACGTTATACTACTAATATAATTTAGAGGCAAGAGTATTGTTACGTAAAATAATTGACGCCAACTTCCTGATATGCTATATTTGAAAAAAATGGAGGGAATTTATGAAAAACTTTGATTTTAGAAGGCTCCTCGGGGGGGGGGCAATCGTCACGAGGTACGTGATGTAGTACGAGGAGCTAATTTAGCGGCTAAGCAGTTAGGAAGCAAGGCGGCTAAGGTAGGTCGGCATTACTATGCCGACAATGCAGGCTTCAATTCTCCACTCGCTACTCAGTATTCTTATAAAAAATCCGCCTACACCCTCGCGGAAATAATTATCGTACTTGTTGTAATTGCAGTTGTTGTTGCTGCAACAATGCGAGTAGCAAAAACTCGATTGGATAATATTACAACATATACATACTATGCAGCTTATAGTGTCTTGAATGATGTGACAGCTCAAATGCTTGCAGATTATAGTCCAAGTCGAAATGAGTATACGGATGTTGCTTTTATAAAAAGATTTTTATCTTTCGTGCAACCAAAAGAAGCTTTGGCAGGTGTTAATGATCCTCTTTTTTCTGAAGGAACCTACACTATGTATGGTTGTGCGCAATATAAAAGGTATCCATACAATAGTGGTTCTTTTGATCACTCAAATCCGTTGCATCAATGGACAGGGAGTAGTGATGTTGTTTTTATTAAAAATAAAAATAAGTGTGTTGGAGCTTCTGATGCTGATTTAAACTTAAATCCAAATAAATATGTTAGATGTAGTGGTAAGAGAATATTATATAGAAGCCCTGAGGTTGATAAATATGACGGAAGGTATGTGTATAACTCAATAGATAGCTTTAGTGTTGATCTTTTAGGTAATAGGGAGGTACGTGGAACAGCTATATATGCTAACACATATTCAAAAGAAGGGGATACTTGTACATACTCATGTAATAATGGCTCTAACAATTGTGGCTTTTTTAATGAATATACTGATTTTCATTGTGTAAAACCAACTGAATGGAATTATACTTTTGGGACTAGACAAATAGGTCTTAGTAAGTTTGATCATGAAGATGAACGAATTGCTGAAAGCTATTCTGGAGATTATGTACGAATTCTTAGCTCAACGATGTTGGAAGGAAATGTGTGTAAATATGAAATTAAGTGTAAAGAAGATACAGAAGCATATACAAGTAATTTCCCAGCAAATTTTGGTTCGTTAAGTGGGAAAAGTCAGACTTTATGTGAATTCAAGTGTGATGGAGATCCTAATTATGAACAATTGCACTATGATTTTAATGAACATAAATGTATTCCTCGAACAACACCTTGTCAGCCACCGTCCGGCGGCTGTTCTACCGGAACAGTGTGGCGAGGGGAACCGACTTGTTCTTGCGTTCCGGAACCACCGACAATTCCTCGCAAAGGCATAAATTTCTGTAATATGTTTGTATCGCTTGCAAACACAAAAGCCGGCGATATGTGCAAAGGTACAAAGGTCGAAGCTGATACCATAGACTTTTCAGCCATTACAGAAGATATAATTTTGCGCAATGGTATGAAAATATATAATGCAAGTCAAAATCCTGATTCAATTGCTGATTTAGTAGGCAATGATACTGGTGGAACTGTTACCAAAACTGATGGAACAACATTTGACACAAATATTGCCGGTTACACCTTGTACGTGGATATTGACGGAAGTAGCGGAGAATCAAAGCTTTGGGAAGATGTATTCCCATTCTATGTGACGCTTTCCGGCAAAGTAATTCCAGCGTACAAAACAGATGCTTTAGGTGAATTTGGTGGCGATAGCAGATATTATATGCAAACAAGTATTCAGGTTGGTGCTGTGGATAGTGTTGGAGCAACGCAATATTGGCTATTGAAGAGCAAATCATTCAAAGAATCCGCTTGTAAAGCCGGTTATGTCGGACAAAATACCTTGTATTGCAGCCGTCATGATGAGACAAATCCAGCAGTGACCAAAGACACGATTTGTTCTCAAGAGCAAAATTCGTGTTCTGTGAAAAAGGTGAGTCCGATAAGAGGGTTCTAAGGCCCCCTCACCCGCATTTGTAATACTTGCTGGTCGCTCGTAAACAACTGCTCCCTCTCCCCGCTGGAGCGAGGGGAAAGTTACAAAAGTTGTTCATGAAAAAATCACGTCATTCTGAAAGCTTAGGTGCTACGTGCGTAGCATCAGAATGACGATGAAAGTTTAAACCAAATAAGAAAATTTCTTTTCTAGCTGGCGTAATTTTCTAGTGTCTTATTAATTCGTTCCACCATTTCTTCTTTCAAAAATTTTGGAGAACAAATTTCGCATTCTCTGCCATATCTCATCAAGCGTTCTATGAGTTGTCCCAAATCTTCGTTTTTATTGACGATTACGTGACTTCCGTCAGCTTCGATCTTGTCTAATCTTTCCCAATCTCTGAGCTTATAATTTTTTGCAAGTCTGTTTTTAACCTTGTAAACAACAGTTGTTGGAATTGATACAGATGAAACCGCAATCGGCAACTGTTTTATTGAACGAATATTTTCTATCGGAATTTCATAGACTCGACTTCCGCTATTGCCAAGAACTTTTAGGCAAATTTTTCTTTTTACATAAGTTTGTTCAAGCGGAGAACATATTAGGTTTAGTTCTTCGCCTTTTTCTGATGTGAAAATTATTTCAAGTTTCAATTTGTCCTGACAAAATTTTTGGCACTGTCTAACCTGTTCAACCATCTCAGAATGATAAAAAGATAGGTGAAGGTTTGTTGTATTGTCTGCAATTTGTTCTAAGCTTTGAGCTGATTCGTCGTAGCGAACTTCCAGTTTTCTCAAAAATTCTGTGAAATTACTTTTGGTTTTGCCTTCCGGAAGAATATCTGCGGCTTCTTTTAACAAATGAATACTTTTCATATCGTCCAAGTTGAATTTTAATTTGTAAAGCGGACTGAACATGTGATATTTGTTTTGGATTTTCTTAACTTTTATGCCAAAAATCTTCATTGCATTCAAATACTTGTTAAGAGTTACGTGCGTATTTGAGGTTCCGTCGTAATTGCCGTCAGAAAACAGGTCAATAACGTCGGTAAATTCCACATCTCCGTCGTATAGCATTTTTATGAATGTAAACAGTTTTATGCAGGCGTCATTGCATTTTACGGTATATTTTTTAGCCACAATAGTACCCCGCTTTCATATCTTTTAATAAATTTACAAAATCGTTTTTAAATTCTTCCGGCTCCAGAATTTTGCATTTTGGACCATAAGCTAAGAATTTTTGTTTTGCTAAAAATTCGTTTGAAGTTGTTAATTCTATTAAATATTTATTCGCATTTTGCTCAAGAATTTTTTCATTTTTAGCAGGTTCAAAGTTTTCTAAATTTTCGCAAGTCAATTCGTATTTAATTTTAAGAACTTTCAAGTTATTTGGAATTGTCGGGTTAAGTTTAATTTCATCAATTCTTAAAATCCTGTTTACAAGAAAGCTTCCGTATTGCATATATTCAAAACCGACGCCATACAGGTAAACTTTACCGTTCGAAATTGTAATATTGTCAGCGATAATTTCGATTTGTTTTTCGCCTGAGTTAGGAGAGTTGTATGTAATCACAATCTGATCTTTTCTTGCACAACATTCAATTAAGTTTTTCAAACTTTCTTTGTCGATGCCTCTGAGTGGAGAATATTTTCTCAAATTAGCCAAAAATTCTGAATCGTTAATATATTTTGAAAGTTTGATAAAGAAATTATCCATAGCCAGAAGTGCTGATATATCAAGGTCTTTGTGAATATTTTTGTAAACCTTAATAATACTTTGTTGTTCTTCGTTAGTTAAACGGAGTTCAAACGGGTGCTCTGCGATGTAGTATCGAGAAATTTTGTCATCGCCCTTAATTCTCTTGATATCGCAGCCAAGACGTTTGAGAGTATTCATATAAACACGAAAAGTATCTACAGAGATTTTTTCTCTCAAATACGGGTGATTAAATATGTAGTCGCAAACTTCTTCATAAGACTTTGGACCATCTACCAACAAGTTGAAAATTAACAAAGCTTTAAACCCTGTGAAAGACATCAGGTTATAAGTTACTTTCTGGTTTTTTATAAACTGTTTCATACACTTCTCCCTAAATATAATATACAATAAAATTTGGATATTGTACAGAGGGGGAATATGAAATAAGAATTTTAGTTGGGTATTTGGGATTTGATTTGATGTGCCTATTAAAATGTGTCATTCCGGAAAGATAGAAAATCAAGCGTTAAGCGTATATTTTCGTCTTATTCAGAATCTATTTTAATTTCGGGGTCTGGAAATAAAAATTGTTTCAATTCAACTATTTTCTCATAAGATTTTTCAATATTTTCACGTAATTCCGTATCTGTTTCTGCTTTTTTTGCAAGAGTTTCTATTATATTAATTGTTTCCGGTGTAGAATTTCTGTAAATAAACATATTCAAACCAGCTCGAATTCCCATTTCGCAAGCCTTCACGTCACCAAAAACTGCAACGCCTTTCATTATCATATCGTCAGAAATTGCGACACCTTCAAAGCCCAATTTATTTCTTAAATACGAAATTGCGTTCTTGCTTAAAGATGTTGGAATTGCTTCTTTTTCAAAACAAGTGCAATGCAAATGTGCAACCATAACCATTTCAATCGTTTTGGCGCACGCTGCAAAAGGTTTTATATGTGTTTGCTCCATCTCTTCAAGTGACAAGTCGATTTCCGGCAAAGTCAAATGGCTGTCTGCATTCGCATCACCGTGCCCTGGGAAATGTTTTACACAAGGAATAATCCCGTTTTCTCTATATGTTTGAGCAACTATTTTTTCAGCTTTTATGACATCTTCCACTTTGTTTGAAAACGCTCGCTCTCCGATTATCGGATTGTTTGGATTTGTGTTTACGTCAATGCAAGGTGCAAAATTTAGATTTATCCCGAAGCTTGTCAATTCTTGCGTAATTTCTTTGGTTTGTGTTCTCAAAAAATCTTCGCCTTTTTCAAACGCAAACCTCGCCGACAAGTATTTTTTACCATTATGGATATTTTCAGTCCGCTCAACTCGCCCACCTTCTTGATCGATAGACAAAAACGGAGGAAATTTTGCCATTTTCTTGATCTTTTGGGTTAAGGTCTTAAATTGCTCAGGAGATTTTATGTCATGCGTGAAAAATATTATTCCACCAAGACCTTTGCCCAAAGCGTCTTGGTAACCATCGCCATCGGTTCCTAGGATAAACATTTGATATAATTTTGTTTTCAAATCAGTCATTATAAAACCTTTTCTGCCAATGTGAAAAGTTCGTGCAACTTGCCGTTTTCGATAATATTTTCAATTCCTGCTAAAATCTCTTGCAAATCATCTGATGTCGGAGTTTTTAAACTTTCAGGAAGCTTTACGTCTGTCGTTGTCTGAACTTTTACAAAACCTTCATTAACTTTTAAAAATTCTCTATAAACATCAAGAACTTTTAGGCTTTCTTCATCTATTAAAAAGTTTTGGTTTAAGTAATATTTTGCATCTTTTTTTAGTTGTTCAATGTAGCTTTTTATAAAATCAACTTCTTCCAAAGTTTCGTTTTCTGAAAATTCTCCGCCATAGCAAAGGTTGCCTGTAATCGGTTTTTCTCCAAGACTTTTGATGTAAACAGCCCACAAAATACAACCAAGATAAAATCCGAGATAATTTTTCAACAAAGACTGGATTTTTGG
>ERZ1034925.1118-NODE-1118-length-9814-cov-5.009632_pt1 | contig 9814 bp, 9 predicted proteins | sample MGYA00520687_ERZ1034925 | MGnify/ENA primary metagenome ERZ1034925 (study PRJEB33766, sample SAMN09781758) | gut metagenome | biome: gut microbiome | host: Homo sapiens | place: Madagascar | study: EMG produced TPA metagenomics assembly of the PRJNA485056 data set... | reverse complement strand
CGCCCTCCTCGTAGCAGATGCGCACAATGTCCTCACCCGGGTCAGAAATGCCGGGTGTTCCTGCATCAGTGATGAGGGCTATATTTTTGCCCTCCTTAAGCTTTGCCACAAGCTGGTAGGCTTTATCTATCTTGTTAAACTCATGATAGCTCGTCATGGGTGTCTTTATCTCAAAATGATTGAGCAGCTTTATGGAGTTTCTCGTATCCTCCGCTGCGATGAGGTCTACCTCCTTAAGTGTGCGCAGCACACGGAATGTGATATCCTCCAGATTTCCTATCGGAGTTGCGCACAGATACAGTGTTCCTGTCATATGATTCTCCTGTTATTTTCCGTTATTCCGGGGCTTATCGCCGTATATCTCATATATCTCATCCGTGTATACATTAGGCTCCTTGTATACAACTAACGGTTTTTCGATGGTGATACGGCTTTTGCCGCCCTTTAACCCCTCTATGAGCACCATGTTCGGCTCCCTGTCCGCGTAGGGATGTACAAGACGCATGCGCTTTGGCTCGATATGATATTTCATCATCGTGCTAAAGATCTCTGCCAGCCTGAATGGTCTGTGAACCATATAAAAACGCCCATTGAATTTGAGCATTTTTGCGCTCTCCCTGACTATATCGTCAAGTGTGCACCTGACCTCGTGGCGTGCTATTGTCATGGCATCGTCTGCATTTTTGATACCGTGCTGACCTATCATATACGGCGGATTTACCGTCACCACCTCCACGGACTCGCGCCCGAAAAGCTCTGAGGCATTGCACACATCTCCCTCTTCTATGGTCACTTTGTCCTCAAGATGGTTATATTTCACACTTCTTCTCGCCAGGTCTGCACACTGAGGCTGAAGCTCAAGCCCGCTGTAATGCTCTCCGTTATTCTTTGCCTCAAGAAGTATCGGAATCACACCGTTTCCGGTGCACAAATCCACAGCTCTCTCGCCGCGCTTTACCTTTGCATAGTCAGATAAAAGCACGGCGTCTATGCCGAAGCAGAACAGCTTTGGATCCTGTATAAGCCTGTAGCCCTTGCGGCACAAATCGTCCAGTCGCTCATTACTGTGTATCAGTGCTTCCATTGTCTTTGTCCCTGTTGTAATCTTTACTATACTCTTTATTATAGTTTTTGTTCTTGTAATCCTTGTTGCGGTTGTATTTCTGCTTGTTTGGTCTGTTCTTGCCACCCTTGTACGGCTTTTTGTAACCGTCCTTATTTTCTCTGCCGGCATTTGCAGCATTTACTTCATTTGTCTCATTTGCAGAAGCTTCCGCTGCCTCTATGTCCGCCCTGTACGGACGTCTTTCTCTGTTGTCACGCTTATCACGGCGCTCGCGATATTCATTTTTGTTGTCACGGTGTCCACGGTTTCTCTGCTGTTTCTCCTGTGGCTTGTCCTCCATCGTCTCGTCACCGCTATCCTCGAGATCCTTGAGTTCACGAAGCTCCTCCTCGGTGAGCTTTACATCCTTTTTCTGGCGCGGCTTTAAACGCAGATCATCTACAGTGTACTCACGAAGCTCCTTCTCCTCGCCGTTGTCAATGACAACACGCACGAGCTGCCTGAGCACGCTGACTGACTTGACCTCTCCGATGATTCCCTCAGGTGTCTTGACCTTTTCTCCCACTGACGGCATTCTGCTGTTCAGATACTCATATGTATCCTGCTCATACTTGAGACAGCACATAAGCCTTCCACACACACCGGATATCTTGGTTGGATTGAGGGAAAGATTCTGCTCCTTTGCCATCTTTATGGAAACCGGCACAAAATCTGCCATATAAGAATGACAGCAGAGTGGTCTGCCACATATTCCAATGCCTCCCATCATCTTGGTCTCATCCCTGACACCGATCTGACGAAGCTCTATTCTCGTGCGGAATACCGCTGCCAGATCCTTTACGAGCTCCCTGAAGTCAATTCTGCCGTCTGCTGTAAAATAAAACAGCAGCTTGTTTCCGTCAAATGTATACTCTGCATCCACCAGCTTCATCTCAAGTCCGTGCTTGATGATTTTCTCCTTGCAGATGGCAAATGCCTCTTTTTCCTTTTCCTTATTTCTCTCAACCGTTTTCTCATCCTCGTCGGTTGCCACTCTGATGACAGGCTTAAGCGGTGAAACCACCTTATCATCATCCACCTCCTTCGGCGGAATGAGGACAGTTCCCATCTCTATGCCTCTTGCTGTCTCCACAATAACATGCATTGCCATGTCGAGTTCGAAATCAGCCGGGTCAAAGTAATATATTTTGCCTGCTGTCCTGAATCTGATACCAACTATTTTTGTCATGTGATTAGTTCTCCTTTATGGTCATAAGCAGCAGCTCAATTACCAGGTCAAAATTGACGTTTGCGTTAATTCTTATCTTCGCCTTCTCAAGTGCCTCAAGTATTGCCTCGATTCCCTGATAGGAATGCTTTGCTGCCTGTTTCTTTATATCATAGACCTCATCCTTGAATATGAGTCCGTTAACATCGTTTGTCGCCTTCATATACAGCACATCTCTGTACCATACCATAATCAGGTCAAAATAATCCTGCACCTGAAGCTTGTACTCAGCTATCTGCTTTACTGCTGCGCCCAGCTCGTAGAGATCTATGTCATCGAGGCGCTTTATAAGCGACAGTGCAGACTCCTTTAGCTCGTTGAACTCGTCTGATGAGGCGAGCTTAACAGCCTTTCCGACGATGCCCTGTGCAAATGCGGCACTGATATCTGCCTGATAATCCGGAATATGCTTTTCGTTCATCAGGTATGCCTTTATCACCTCGTCCTTTACCGACTTCATATTGAGTGTGATGCAGCGCGACCTGATGGTCTGCAGAAAGCTGTCTGCATTGGTGGTGAGAAGCATGATGACCGCATATGCCGGTGGCTCCTCAATGGTCTTTAAAAGTGCATTCTGCGCCTGCTGGTTCATTTTTTCAGCCTCATCCACTATGTAAATCTTGTATTTACTGCTGTACGGCTTTATCACTATATCGTTGTTGAGCTGTGTCCTGATGTCATCAACCGATATGTTGTTGGGCTTTTCATGACTGACATATATGATATCAGGGTGATTGTGGTCATCTGCCTGATGGCACGATTTGCACTCTCCACAACCGTCTGTGCCCTCCTTCTCACACTGCAGTGCCCTGGCAAATGCCTCGGCTATCATCATTTTGCCGGACAGCTGTGGTCCGTTTATTATATATGCATGTGAGACCTTTCCCATTGATATGGCATTTTGCAGATGCTCTATTATCTGCTCATTTCCTACTATATCCTTAAATCCTGCCATAGCTGCTGCCTCCGTTTTAGTCTGCCTGTGTCTGTTATAGCTTTTATCTCCTACGTGAGTATATCAAGCAACAGTCCACGTATCTCTCCGATTCTTGCCAGTATGGACAGATGATCCTTCTCATCCTCCACCAGCTCTGATGCCAGCTCATCCAGATTGCTGTCTATCAGTCTTATTATACCATAAACTCTGTGCCTTCCTCTCCTGTCGAGGAAATTTTCTCTGGAAAATTTATGTGATCTGTAGACCACCTCATTCAAAAAATCCTTTATGAGCCCGCGATATCTCTTCATGTCCCTGATGTCCATATGCTCGGCTATTCTGTTGCCCTGTGCTGTGATATCCTGCATCAGCGCATCTACCTTTGCCTGGAGATCAGCGTCTGTTATGGCGCTGGCCAGTGTGAATTTGAACGAGCCGTCACCGGCCTGTGTTTTTTGTGCATCAGGAACCTGTGTCACCTGATTTACTTCATTTACTCTGACTGCCATGAGGCTGCCTCCTTATTCGTTTCCGGTTACACTTATGTGCAGGCCGTAACCATTTTCCTGCTCTGCAATTAGGAACTCTGTCGTATGTATGCTGAAATCTCGGCAAGCACAGTGTCCATATCATCATTTATGAAGCGACGTGTAATCCCCGCCTCACGCAGCTTCTCCTCAGAGAAATCTGATGCGTCTGCCAGAAAACGACGGCACATCTCCTCATATTTAGGCACCTGCTGCCCCTTTTCCCGGTGAATGGCGCGTATCAGACGGTCGCCGTCCTCCACCTCCACATAGATTGGCAGTACCTTGTCACTGCCAAAATAATCGCGTATCTTTGTGTAAGACTCCAGTGTTCCGACTGTCAGATAGCTTTTGCAGCGAAGGTCTATATCATCATCGTTTACCGTGAAATATTTCCACACGCCGTACACCGTATTGTACTCGCGAAGCTCTATGATGCTCCCCTGTGCACTGAGCCTTTTTACATCCTCTTCATTGCAGAAATGATAATCCTTATCCTGTGTCTCTCCGTCCCTTATCGGGCGAGTGGTATACGGGATAATCCTGCTAAGCATTAGGGAATCATCCTGCAGTATTTTGTTGTATATAGTGTCCTTGCCTGATGCGCTTTTTCCCATCACGCAGAAAATCTTACCCATCTGTAAACCTCTTATATTGTAATTAGTATAAATATGATTGTTTGCTATGTCAAACTGTTGCTTACAGCACCGCAACAAACTTCCACATATTGGCATCCGGATCAAAATACAGACCATCCACTTCAAGACCTGAATTTACAGCCTTTATTACATCCTCTATGAGCTTGTCATTCATTATCTCTCCCGGCACCACAAGCGGTATCCCCGGCGGATATATATTTATAAAGGCACCGCTCACCTTCCCGCTTGCCTTAAAGGCATAGACCGCCTGATGGTCTGCATCATATGCATCATACATTTCCATTACGGCAGGCAGCTTTTGGTATATAGTTGTATCCATTTTGACAGGAAAGTAAAATTGATGTACCACACCCTCCTGTTTTAATATATCATAAAACTCTTCAAAATCAGACTTATATTTTTCGAGCTGGCTGTCTATTTCAATCAAAGCATCCGCAAGCCTGTCAAAGCCCTCATCCGTATCCATGACAGATGCCAGCGCCAGTACATAATTGCCAGCTGCCATCTCAAGCTGCAGCTCATATTTTTTGAGCAGAAGCTCAAGCAGCGTATGTCCATTCATAGCCTCTTTCGTAAATATAATAATCTTTGACTCGTCAAAATCATATGCCTCGTCTGCAGAAAAATCACTTTTTCTGACCACGTTCAGATGCGAAAGTCCGCTGACCTTCTGATAAAATCTGTCAAGTCTGCTCCTAAGCTGTGCAAAGGCTGTCTCTTTATTATCGCGCACATAGTGTATGCAGCGCTCTATGCCTGTCATAAGCACATATGACGGTGAGCTTGTCTCATAAATGCCGAGAAACTTCTCCACTGCTGCTTCACGCATCCCACCAAGCAGTAAAAGCGCCGTCTGTGTAAATGCCGGAAGCGTCTTGTGCAGGCTCACTATGACCACATCGGCCCCGAGCGCTATGGCATTTTGAGGGAAACCGCCTCCAAAGCCAAAGTGCGCGCCATGTGCCTCGTCAACTATGAGCAAAGCTCCATGTGCATGTGCCACAGATGCGATTGCCGCCACATCGGAAACCACGCCATCGTATGTAGGCGAGGTTATCACAACCACTTTTATGTCGGGATTTTCATCGAATGCCGCCCTTATCTGTGCCTCGGTTATCTGCCCCTGCAGCCCTGTCCGTGTAATTTCAGGGTATGTAAACACCGGGTGAAGCTGCCTTAAGTAAAGCGCATGATACACCGCCTTGTGACAGTTCCTTGCTACAAGCACCTTGTCTCCCCTTTTTGTGGCCGCAGATATTGCTGCCAGTATACCGCAGGTGCTTCCGTTTATGAGAAAATATGCACGCTTTGCACCGTAAAGTGCCGCTGCCTCAGCCTGCGCCTCCTTTATAATGCCCTCAGCGTGGTGCAGATTGTCAAAATTGTCTATCTCTGTGATATCAATAGCATATGGGTCCAGCCCTGCACCTATATCACTGCCACGGCGCTTATGCCCCGGCATGTGGAATGGATAAATATTTGATTGTGAATTATTTATCAGTTCTTTTTCCATTTAAGTACCTATATATCCTTTTTAGCCAAGAAATCTTCCAAGCTCCGGCATCCAGTCATCATAAAATATTTCATCATTGCAGAACGCGCTCCAGACCGGCGTGAGGAAATCAAGTATCAAATCAAGCGTCTCCTCCCAGCCTGCATTCGCATATGCCCTCTGCTGTCGTGTCAGCCTCTTACAATACTGCTCCCAGCGCCTTCTCATATAAGCATAGCTGCGATAGCCATACACCTGCTCAAGCCGGTGCATGCTCACTGTCTTCGGCTTATTTTTCGCTCTAACCTTAAAAATATCAATTATCTGCCTTCCGCTGACCGAATATCTCTTAAGTATCTCATATGCATCACCATATGGTTTCATATCGCTAACCAGCTCAAGCTTATCCATTATCTCAAACAGCTGTTCTCCGAGCCTGGATTCAGGCGAAAAAATACAAACATCTGCGTCTCCATAAAAGCTGTTCATAAAAACAATATTTTTAGTCATGGGAACTCCTGCATCCGCTTCATTAAGGCGCTCAAGCCTCACTGCAAACGGTACTTCCCCGCCATCACACATAGCGCTTAGATTCCACGTGTGTATCAGCGGCTGCATATCACTGGCGTCCGGTTCATTATCTGATACCTTTGCCGTCTGCTTATATAATTCTGCATTAGTCCATACCACATCACTGTGACTGTTAAGCCCTGCATTGCCTATAATGATATTGCGCAGTACATCAAACGGCATACCATTATCCTCTGCCCTGCCACCGGGGCTGCCATATACATAATAAAACGCCAGCTTTTCTCCTGTTGCAAAATACGGCTTTTGAAGCCACAGCACTTTTCCCAGACCGGCATTATTTATGCGCCAGAGAAAATCCTGCTTCACGTACTGCCATAACACATCGCTGTACGATAATTTTTTCTCATCGCTTATACGTCTTAAATCTACCCTCACTACAACCATACTCCTATGAAGCTTTGCACCTTCTTTACCACGCGCCTCTCCCTTGCGTAATCCATGAGCACGGAAATATCCTTGTCCGTATCCGCTATGTATGACTGTATGGCTGCCTTGAAATCATTGCGGTCCATTCTTGCCTCATACTTCAGGCAGTCGCATATCACACGCTCCTTATCATAAATGCCAAAGGTATTACCGCCAAGCTCAATGGTTGAGGCACCAAGCATAAGCGCATCCGGCTCCGTATAAAACGGAATGATTCTGGGATAGTCCATCTTAAAACGCGATTTTGATGTGTTTTTGTCCACGGCAAGCGTCCATCCGTAAGGCTTCTCCTTTATATAGCCATAGGCGTAAAGTGCACTTTCCATGCAAAGCATTGCATCCGGAAAAAGTGCCGCGACAAGTGCATCCTCAGAAAAATCATCCACGCGGTCGGTGTAATAGCCATTTCTGATGCGGACCAGCTTTCCCTCCCTGACAAGCGTATCAATTCGCCTGTAATCTATACCAAGCCTTGTAAGCTCTTCTTTTTTCACTATTCCGTTGTGCTTTTCCATGGCATCAGCTATGATAGTCTGTACCTGTTGTATATTCATTACTGCTTCTCCATCCCTTGCTTATCGGCTAAAAGCCTCTTGGCATCACGTAATCCAAGCTGATACAGGCTCTCAAGCTTATTAGGATCCTTTTCTACCTTGCTTATTTTAATGTGCTCCGACGGTCTTAACACCTCGGCAATGCCCTGCTTTTCAAGCTCCTTAAGATGCTCAAGCTGATAATTGTACATGATATGCCTGTTTGAAAATGCCTCATAAAACCTCGGAAAACGCTTTTTGTATACCGATGTAAAAACCCTTGGCATAGGTTTTTTTATATAGTCTGCCGGCTTTGTCAGCACGACAACCACTCTGTCATATCCCATATCAAGCATATGCTCATATGGGATACTGTCCGTCACCGCGCCATCCAGATACCACTCATTCCCCAGCTTCACAGGCTTTGACACTACAGGCATGGAGCCCGATGCCCTGAGCACATCCATCTGGTCAAAGACACTCTTTATCTGCATATATTCAGGCTTACCTGTCCTGATATTCGTCACAACCGCATAAAATGGGATATCCGACTTCTTATATTCCTCATCATCAAACGGGTCAAGCTCTCTTGGTACTGTATCATAGGCATATTTGGTGCTCACTATGTTTTTCTCCCTAAGAAGCGGCCTGATACCCATATAATTTTTGTCACTGTTAAACCTCTTATTGTATCGTATAACCCTGCCGCGCTGCTTTGACAGCAGATTCACTCCAAAAAGTGCTCCCGCCGAAACACCGATAACAGCATCAAAGCTAATATCATGGTCCATAAAACAGTCGAGTACTCCGGCTGTATACATACCTCTCATGGCTCCACCCTCAAGCACGAGGGCGCATCTTTCATCACTCATTTCTGCCTCCATTTATAATGTCATAATAAAAAATGTATTAATATTTATGTCGGCCGCTGAACTTCAGATTGTCTCTCCTTCTGCGCTGTTTTCTCTCAAGCTTGTGCTCCCTGAAGCGCTCGCGCTGCTCCTTCTTAATGCTCCATTTGTGTTTAAGCACATATATATTGTCTGATATTCTTCTAAGCATGAAAATGCTCAGAATAATCACTGAGATAAGTATGAGCACCCAGAGAAAATATACCGGCTTTATCCTTATTATATCACTTTCTACGTTCTGTCTGCTGTTCTCATCAAAGTACGACAGATCGACCTTTGCTCCTGATTTCAGCAGATCCACACAGCCTACCACATGATCACCATACTTGTATCTGACCGTAGCAAGAGCATCCTTGTTGTCGGACTTCATGTCAGCAGCTTCCCTTTTAACGCTTGAAAAATCCGCGTTGTTTGGCAAAACAACATAGTTTTCCGACACCTTTGCATACATGCCGTGCTCATTCATCACGCCCAGATCCGGCGTATTGTCAGTAGCTGCGCTGTTTTCATTTTCAGCTATGCTTAGTGCCTTGAAGTTACTGAAATAGTAATTGAGCAGCGTGTTTGTGTCTGCATACTGGTCAGGCGACTGCGCATTCATAATAACCACGCACAGCGTCAGGCCATCCTTCTCCGCATAAGTGACAAGCGTGCTGTTAGCCACTGAAGTGTAGCCGGTCTTGCCGCCGGTACAATCATGATTTACAAACTGTGAATACGATTTAAATGGATGCAGCATCGCATGATGATTGTACAGCGGGGTATCCTCGGTATGCTTATTTGTTGGTGGTATGATATAGGTCTTTGTGCCTGTAATCTTTCGAAACTCGTCATTCCTGTATGCCGCACACGAGATAAGCCCCATATCGTATGCACTTGTCCAGTGATTTTCATCGGGCAGACCATTTGCATTGTTGAAATGTGTATCTGTACAGCCTAATTCTTTGGCTTCCTTGTTCATCAGATCAATAAATGTGCTGTAATCTCCCCCAAGCTTTTTGCCTGTATGCTCTGCTGCAGCATATGCGCACTCGTTTGCCGACTCAAGCATAACTCCATATAGTGTCTGCTCCATGGTCATCTCCTCGCCCACATCCCTCTTGATGCTCGACGAACCATCACTGCTCTCCTTCACCGCCTCTTTTGAGAATGTAACCTTCTCATCCATCTTGCAGTTGAGTATAGCCAGATATGTGGTGAGAATCTTTGTGATACTTGCAGGATAATGCTTTTCGTGTGAATTTTTCTCATATAGCACCGTACCTGTATTGACCTCCATCACCACGGCGCACGGTGAATTTATCTGCGGTCCCTCCGGCCAGTACGTGTCATCACCATCCGCAAATGCCACAAGCGGTCTCGCACAAAGCGTCGTGACCATAGCAAACACTGCCATTATTAGTAT
>ERZ1034925.1116-NODE-1116-length-9832-cov-5.172548_pt1 | contig 9832 bp, 10 predicted proteins | sample MGYA00520687_ERZ1034925 | MGnify/ENA primary metagenome ERZ1034925 (study PRJEB33766, sample SAMN09781758) | gut metagenome | biome: gut microbiome | host: Homo sapiens | place: Madagascar | study: EMG produced TPA metagenomics assembly of the PRJNA485056 data set... | reverse complement strand
TGCTGTCATCCCGGCTGTAGTTCAGCTCGATCGGAGCTTCGCAGATCTTTCTGCCATCCTTTGCTGCCATGGCAAGGATCTCAATATCAAATGCATATCCTTCTGCCTGCATCCGGCTGACGATTGGTTTGATCACTTCTTTTTTGAATAACTTGATACCGGTCTGTGTATCATGGGTGTTCAGATGGAACATCATCTTTAACATCAGATAATATCCATAGCTCATAATCTTACGCAGCATCGGATAATGGAGCTTCGATTCCGGATGCAGCTTGGAACCGATCACGATATCGGCGTTCTGCTCCTTCATATCCTTTAAGAATCGTTTCAGCAGGATCGGTGGCAGTTCCAGATCGGAATCCAGAAATGCGATGTATCGTCCCTCTGCTGCTATGATTCCTGTCCGGATGGCATGTCCTTTTCCACCATTCGGCTGATACGAGATCCCCCTGATATGGGTATCCTGCATTTCTGCCCGGTGGATACACTCTGCGGTATTATCTGCACTTCCGTCGTCAACTGCTATGATCTCATACCGTTTGACGAAACCGGACAAAACCCTGCTGGTTTCAAGCAGATTATCTGTTATATGTGTTCCTTCATTATAGGCGGGCATGACGACAGATAGTGTCACATCCTCTTCCTTATTTGTTTCCATGGTCAACGTTCTCCTGTCTGACAGTCTTATTCTTCTATATTCGCCTGTTTTACGATACCGTAGACTGCCTCTCTGACGATTTCCGACATGGATACACCTTTTTGCTTTGCATACTTTGAAAGCAGTTCATGTGTATCTGTGTCGATTCTTAGTCTCAGAATTGTGTCTTTCCGTTTATCGGTCGGTCTTCCCGGACCTCTCTTGATTTCCTCTGCCATCTCCCTGCTCCGTTTCTTTTTATTTAAAGAAAATATTTCTTTACTCCATGTATCGCATATCCTGCAAAATATCCAAGTGACTTCACTGTTCCAAATCCCATCTTCCGGTATACCTGATATGTCATCTTTGCAGAATGTAATTTAGAACCTGATTTACTGTTCTTCACCATCCGGTAAAGCAGTAATGGTTCATTGATGCCTGCTGCCTCCCCATATTTCTTAAGGATCTGCAGCCAGCAGATATAATCCTCATGCGCATCATCATCCCCCATCGGGAACTCTGCTGCCACCTCCCGCTTCATCACTACGGATGAGCAGTTGATCACATTTCCATATAACATACCTTTATAAGTGATCTTCTCCGGTACCGGCAAGATCCGCCCGGTATGGGTTCCGTCCTCTTCCATCAGTTCTCTGGCAGTTGAGGATAATACCACTCCGGTCTCCTTCATAACAGCAAGCTGCTTTGAGAGCTTTCCCGGCCGCCAGATATCATCGGAATCTAAGAATGCTACATATTCGCCCTCTGCAAGCTGCACACCTTTATTTCTCGTTGCTGCTACGCCAAGATTGGTTTCATTCTTATATAGTCTAACCTGTGGATTGCTTTTATATTCTGCCAGACACTCCGTCAGATCCTCCGGCGAACAGTCGTTGATCACGATGATCTCTGATATCACATCCTGACAAAGTGCGGAATCGATTGCCTGTTTAATTGTTCTGCTGCAATTATATGCCGGAATGATCACGGATACTTCTGGTTTCATTTATTTCTTTTCCTCTACACTATAGAAGGCATCCTCGGCTTCATCATGCGGATGCTTGATGCCTGTTTTCTTTGTCTTGTCTTCACGGATCGCTGTCGTCTGATTTGCATCGATTCCTTCCGTGTTCTCCTTCTGGAATAAGATCTTGAAGGTCAGCAGGATCAGCTTCAGATCCAGCCATAAGGAATACTGCTCATAATATGTCAGGTCAAGCTTCACCTTATCTCTCGGTGTGGTGTTATATTTACCGTAAACCTGTGCATATCCGGTAAGTCCGGCCTTCATCTTCAGACGATAGTCGAATTCCGGGAAAGTCTCCCTATACTGTGCTGCGATCTCCGGGCGCTCCGGTCTAGGGCCTACGACTGACATATCGCCCTTTAAGATATTAAAGAGCTGTGGCAGCTCGTCTAAGTGTGTGGCACGGATCACACGGCCAACCGGTGTGATTCTGTCATCATGCTTTCTTGCAAGCTGTGCGCCATGTTCCTCGGAGTCCATCCGCATACTTCTGAATTTCATGATCTTGAATACCCTGCCATTTAAGGTCAGACGATCCTGTTTATAGAATACAGGGCCTCTGTCATAGAGCTTGATCGCAAGTGCGATCAGGATCATAAACGGTGAAAAGATAATGATCATGATCAGGGATACGATGATATCCATCAGACGCTTGAAGATCATATCTTCTCCTGTCAGTCCCTGGTTTCTGGATAATAATAACGGTGTATCAAACAAATGGATCGGTTCTGCTCCTAAGATAATGATATCCGATAACTTCGGTACCACATACGAACGGATCGAATGCTCGAAGCAGTATTTTACCAATTCGTTTCTGATATATGCCTTTGTCTCACAAAGGATAACGCCATCGTACTGTAAGATTTTTTCTTTTAATGCTTTCTCACCTTCACTGACATGAATACGGTCAGCAATGATGTATTTGTCTTTTCTGGCATTAATCTTATCAATGAATTCGGTCGGTGTCTTATATCCATAAACAAGCAGTAAATGTCTCGGTGGATAGAACTTGCGGTACATCATCCTGCAGACAAATACCCATATAAATATAACTATGATCTCTAAGAATGTAAGCTCGATCATGTTCAGTGCCGGCAGATAATTACGGGCAATGATACACAGCTCGATATAACCTACGATATTTGCACAGACCAATGATAATATTTGTGAAAAGAGAACATCCATCACCCGGAGGAAGCCTACTTTATAACCACCATACAGCTTCGTAAACAGATAAATGATAATCGCATACATACCGATTACCGCCCAGTTACCTTTGTTCCAGAACGGAATCTGGATAGCCTGAGTATTATCTGCATATTCGGTATACCACATTCTCGCAAACAGCAGTACTTCCGCAGCTAACAGAAGCACGCCTTCCGAAAATGTGATAATACGTTTGTAAATGTCTCTCTTTCTCACATGTCTGGTTTCTTCCATATCAATCTCCATCCCACCATGAGAGGTGGTCATCAGGTGGATATGCCACCTGCTTTCTCTTCATTTTTCTATTGGTATCGATTATTTTAACAGCTCACGGAGCATCTGGTTTACGGATGCCGGATCTGCCTTGCCCTTCATTGCTTTCATGGTCTGTCCGACCAATGCGCCAAGTGCTTTTTCTTTTCCGCCACGGAAGTCTTCGATTGCTTTTGGATTATTGGCAATAACTTCTTCTACGACCTTACGGAGTGCACCTTCATCATTTACGGTGGCGAGTCCATGTTCTTTTACATAGCTTTCCGGTTCAATATCATCTGTAAATATCTTCTCAAATACTTCCTTTGCGACATTGCTGTTGATGGCTTTCGCATCTACCATCTGTATCAGCTTTGCAAGGTGCTCTGCGCTGAATGACAGCTCATCTGCATCGATGGAATGTTCTTTCATCAGACGCATGGTCTCTCCCATCAGCCAGTTGGATACCTTCTTCGGATTTGCTCCGAGAGCGATCGTCTCCTCGAAAAGGTCCGCCATCTTCTTTGTATTTGTAATGATATCTATATCATAGTCCGGGATATCATACTCTTCTTTATACCGGATCTTCTTCTCATCCCGGAATTCCGGCTGACGGCTTCGGATCTCCTCCATCCACTCGTCACTGATCTGTACCGGTACAAGGTCCGGATCAGGGAAATAACGATAATCCTGTGCATCCTCTTTGGAACGCATTGGATATGAATATTCCTTGGTATCATCCCATCTTCTGGTCTCCTGTACAACCTTTTCGCCTGCTTCGATCAGATCGATCTGACGTTCTCTCTCATTCTCGATCGCGTGGGCGATAGCCTTGAATGAGTTCAGGTTCTTTGTCTCTGTTCTTGTTCCGAATTCTTCTGCTCCGACTTCACGAACAGACAGGTTGACATCGGCACGCATCGAACCTTCATTTAACTTACAGTCTGATGCTCCGAGATACTGGATGATCAGACGTAATTTCTCAAGATAAGCAATTACTTCTTCCGCAGAACGCATATCCGGCTCAGATACGATCTCGATCAGAGGCACACCGGAACGATTGAAATCCACCAGTGAACTGTCTGTATATGGATCATGTACCAGTTTACCTGCATCCTCTTCCATATGGATCTCATGGATCCTTACGAATTTCTTCTTGCCCTCTACTTCGATCTCTACCTTTCCGTTTCTGCAGATCGGGTAGTACAGCTGAGAGATCTGATAGTTCTGTGGGTTATCCGGATAGAAATAATTCTTACGGTCAAATTTACAGTTCTGTGTGATCGTACAGTTGGTTGCAAGACCGACAGCAACTGCTTTTTCTACTACCCCTTTATTCAGTACCGGAAGGGAACCCGGCATACCGGTACATACCGGACATGTATGTGTATTCGGTGCACCACCAAATGCGGTACTGCAGCCGCAGAATATCTTCGTCTTTGTCGCAAGCTCTACATGAACCTCCAGACCGATCACGGTTTCGTATACTTTACTCATCTTACAGACCCCTTTCTGCTACAGCGGCAGGCTGCTTGTACTCTCTTGTCTGTTCAAATGCATATGCCGCCTGAATGATTGCTTTCTCGTTAAATGCATCTCCTACCATCTGGACACCGATCGGCATGCCGTCTTTGTCGTATCTGCATGGAAGGGAAATACCCGGAAGTCCTGCAAGGTTGACCGGAACGGTGTATACATCGCCCAGATACATCTTGATCGGATCGGATAAGGATTCACCCATGGTCAGTGCAGTTGTAGGTGCAACCGGACCGAGGATGATATCGTATTTTGCAAATGCTTTATCATAAGCCTGTTTGATCAGGGCTTTTACCTTAAGTGCTTTTACATAGTATGCATCATAGTAACCGGATGACAGGGTAAAGGAGCCTAACATGATACGTCTCTTTACTTCTGCGCCGAAGCCTTCGGAACGTGTCTTCTTATACATGTTGTGAAGGTCTGTGTATTCTGCTGTACGATAGCCGTATTTTACGCCGTCGAAACGTTCCAGATTCGAGCTTGCCTCTGCGGATGCAATGATATAATATGCAGGAATCGCATATTCTACCATACCAAGATCGAATTCTTCCACAATCGCACCTTTTTCTTTTAATACTTCAGCTACATGGTACACAGCATCCTTGATCTCCGGATCCAGTCCTTCTGTGAAGTAGTCCTTTGGAAGTCCGATGCGCATACCCTTTACATCGTCCTTTAATGCACTTGTAAAATCATTATCGGTACGTTCTACAGATGTAGAATCTTTCTTATCATACCGGGAAATGATCTCTAATATCGTTGCGCAGTCTGTTACATCCTTTGCAAGTGGTCCGATCTGGTCAAGAGATGAACCATATGCAACCAGACCGTATCTAGATACTCTGCCATATGTCGGCTTGATTCCTGTTACACCACAGAATGCTGCCGGCTGACGGATCGATCCACCGGTATCGGAACCGAGTGCACACGGTACTTCTTCTGCTGCAACAGCGGCTGCTGATCCACCGGAAGAACCACCCGGAACTTTATTTGTATCCCATGGATTCTTTGTCTCGCCATAATAAGAAGTCTCGGTTGTACTTCCCATTGCGAACTCATCCATATTTGTCTTACCTACGATCACGGCTCCTGCTTCCATTAATTTCACAACAGCATCTGATGTATAGGTCGGTACGAAGTTTGATAAGATCTTGGATGCGCAGGTGGTAAGTACACCGTTCTGACACATATTATCCTTGATCGCGATCGGCACACCTGCCAGCGGGCCTGTCAGCTCGCCGCTGTCGATCTTCTTCTGTATTTCTTCTGCCTGTTTGAATGCACCTTCTTCATCTACGGTGATAAAACAGTTATATTCTTTGTCGTATGTCTTTATATTCTCGATGCAGGCTTTGGTTGCTTCCATAACGGAGATTTCTCCGGCCTTGATCTTCTTTCCAAGCTCTACTGCTGTCATACTCATCATATCCAATGTCCGTTACCTCCTAATCAAATGTTCTTGGCACCTTATAGCAGCCATCTTTCTGCTCCGGTGCATTTGACAGCATATTCTCTCTGTCGTCGCCATTTGTTACTTCATCTTCACGGAATACATTATTATAAGAAAATGTATGGCTCATTGCTTCCACATTCTCAGTGTCCAGTTCGTTTAACTTACTTACATAGTCAAGCATATCTGACATATCTTTCTTTGCCTGCTCCTTCTCCTCATCGGAAAGCTCAAGCTTCGCCAGAATACCTACATAATCGATTGTTTCGTCTGTAATAACCATGGTATGTCTCCTTGTCTGGGTTTTATTAGGCAATTGCGGTAGGGTTTCACTATATTTGTACACTTCTTGTCCTTGCCAATCAGGGGACACTTCCGTTCGTTTTCCCTCTGTGTAACTTCGAACTAACCTTGGATAAACCTCGGTAAGGTCTCAGTTAGGTCTGCAACGGTACTAAGATGCCGCTTTCGCGCCATCTAAGGACCGGCGACCTCAAATGCCCCTGTATTGGCAAGGCAAAAGTGTCCAAATAATATGCACTCCATTTTTCTACAATTGCGTTTATTTATAGTACCACAAAATTAGTTAGAGTGTACCACATAACTCTTTTCTTTGCAAGTCTACATAAAAAGGAAGGCATTCCACCTTCCTTTTTATGTCTTATATTCTATTTATCTCAAGTTATATAATTCACTATTTATTAAATGCTTCACACAATCCGGAATAGTTTTATTCTTATCTGATACTAATATTTTATTATATTTATCAATACACGCTTCTTTTGCAAATATAAAATCGACTATGTCTCCACCATTACTTCTTTCAAAACTGATTATTGGTAAGCTTTCTTCTTTTCGCATTCTTATAAAATTCTCTGGCTGATAAGTTTGTTTCTACTCCGGTCAAGTGAAGAAAATGATCCACCGGAAAGGATACCTCAAAATATTCTTCACCATATACATATAAAAATACTTTACCCGCTAACATTTTACTGTATATTTCAGCCGATTCTATTATTCCCTGTCGTATTTTATTTTTCTTTTCTGTCTTTGTAGCCATTCACACCTCATCATATGCAAAGAGGAGTGTGATGAAAACCACACTCCTCTTTGTATTCTTCATAAAGAGTTTTATGCTGGTTGTCAGCCTCGATATCCAGTTAAGATATCTAAATCGGCGTGGAAATCATTAAGTCCCCCACGTGGACTACAACCATATCCTGATTGCACGGCTCGATATCAATTAAGATATCTAATGAAATGGATTTTTTACCCTGCTCCATTTGCAGCCCAACTTTTTACGATGCTCTTTCATCGAGAATATCTCTATTCTTATATTTATAATACTCAAATCATATTATAATAACAACATTTTTATAGTTATTTTATAACATACCTTCCAATGTCTCACGGATTGCTTTGATGAAGTTCTCGCTGTTTAATACAGTTGGATTCTCAAGGGTTGTGATAAGTGCAAGATCCTTTGTCATCTTTCCGGATTCGATCGTTGCGATCGTTGCTTTCTCAAGCTTGTTTGCGAAATCAACCAGAGCGTCGATGCCATCCAGTTCACCACGTTTTCTGAGTGCGCCTGTCCATGCAAAGATTGTTGCAACAGAGTTTGTGGATGTCTCTTCACCCTTTAAGTGCTTGTAGTAGTGTCTCTGAACTGTTCCGTGTGCAGCTTCGTACTCATACTTTCCATCCGGGGAAACCAGTACAGATGTCATCATGGCCAATGAACCAAATGCAGATGAGATCATATCACTCATTACGTCACCATCGTAGTTCTTGCATGCCCAGATGAATCCACCCTCGGATTTCATAACTCTTGCTACAGCATCGTCGATCAGTGTATAGAAATATTCAATACCTGCGGCATCGAATTTCTCTTTGTATTCTTTATCAAAGATCTCCTGGAAGATATCTTTGAATGTATGGTCGTATTTCTTTGAGATCGTATCCTTGGTTGCAAACCAGATTGTCTGCTTGATATCCAGCGCATAGTTGAAGCAGCATCTTGCAAAGCTTTCAATTGACTTATTGATGTTGTGCTGTCCCTGGATCACACCCGGTCCGTCGAATTCATGGATCGTCTCTTTGATCACTGTGCCATCTGCACCTGTGAATACCAACTCAGCCTTACCGGCACCCGGAACCTTGATCTCTACGTTCTTATATACATCACCATATGCATGTCTTGCGATTGTGATAGGAGCCTTCCAGTTCTTTACACATGGCTCAATGCCCTTTACGATGATCGGCGTACGGAATACAGTTCCGTCGAGGATCGCACGGATCGTTCCATTTGGGCTCTTCCACATTTCCTTCAGATCATACTCTGTCATACGTGCAGCATTTGGTGTGATCGTTGCACATTTAACAGCAACGCCATACTTCTGTGTTGCATATGCGGAATCAAATGTTACCTGATCATTTGTCTCATTTCTATATTCAAGTCCCAGATCGTAATACTCGGATTTCAGATCGATAAATGGATAGATCAGTTCATCCTTGATCATCTTCCAGAGAATTCTGGTCATCTCGTCTCCATTCATCTCTACTAAAGGGGTAGTCATTTGAATTTTTTCCATCTTGCTCGTTCCTCCATGTTCTTTTATTATAGTTCTAATTATTTATCTGTTTTTATACACGCCTAGAATTATACATGAAAAATGTTGCTATTTCCAGTTTTTTGAAAGTTTTTTACACATATCCGTAAATTCCGCGCACGGACACTTCCCCGGATATAATGATCGACTCCTGTCCATCTTTATCCTTCACACGAAGTCCTCCATTTGGTGCAAGTCCGAGGGCTGTGTATTCTGTCCGGTTATATCCTTCTATCACATAGACCTGTTCATCCTTGTTCACAAGGATGGAATTATATTCATCCAGCATGAACTGAAGATCCTGGCATTTGACAAATGCGTCATACAACTCTTCAAAATGATTTGCCACACTAGCGACCAGTTTGCTTCTGTCACAGCCGGTTCCGTTTTCCAGCTTGATCGACGTCGCCTTATCTGCCAGTTCTTCCGGGAATTCCATCATGGATACATTGATGCCGATACCTACAACTGCATATTTGATATCCATACCTTCCGAACTCATCTCTGTAAGAATGCCACAGATCTTCTTGCCGCCGACTACAACATCATTCGGCCATTTGATCTGTGCCTGTAAGCCCGCTGTATCGGCAAGAGCACGCGCCGTTGCAAGTGCCGACAGGATCGTAAGTCTGGATACATTCTCGATCGGCACATCCGGACGGAGCAGAAATGTCATGGCTATGCTGGTTCCCTTCGGGGTGCTCCATGCCCTTCCTCTTCTTCCTCGTCCTGCATTCTGTTCGTTTGCAACAAACAACGCTCCGTGTGTTCCATCTGTCTCTCCTGCGAGTTTTGCCCGTATATTTGTGGAATCCGTCTCATCATAATAATACAGTTCTCTTCCGATCACCGATGTCGTGAGTGCTGCCTCTATCTTCTCTTTCGTAACGATATCCGGCTCTCCGACCAGACGATAGCCTTTATTATTTACTGCATCTATAATGTAGCCTTCTGCCTTTAAGGCATTGATGTTTTTCCAGACAGCGGTTCTTGAGACACCTAATTTCTCACAGATCGCCTGACCGGATATATAATCACTGCTTGTCCGAAGCAACGCAAGGATTTTTTCTTTCATAATTTACCTTCTTTCTGTCTCACTTTCCTGATAA
>ERZ1034925.1113-NODE-1113-length-9860-cov-9.481591_pt1 | contig 9860 bp, 9 predicted proteins | sample MGYA00520687_ERZ1034925 | MGnify/ENA primary metagenome ERZ1034925 (study PRJEB33766, sample SAMN09781758) | gut metagenome | biome: gut microbiome | host: Homo sapiens | place: Madagascar | study: EMG produced TPA metagenomics assembly of the PRJNA485056 data set... | reverse complement strand
ATTATATACTTTATATATATAAGAGTATAAAATAGAGGACATATATTATGGCTGGCGAAACTTTTTACACATATTTGCATGGCCCAAGAACCTTTTGTGGTAATTCCGGCTCAAATATACGCATAAATAATAACTTTGGTTTCCCTTGCACTCCACCAATGATGTGGGGCTGTGGTTGTAATCACGGATCAGGAAATAGTATTTGGCCTGCAATGATGATGTTTAATTCAATGATGGCACAAACAATACCATATTGGAATTTTGGGAAATCTGAAGGCGCTGGAGCATCTGATACAGCAGGAACTACTGACTATTTAGATAAATTAACTACTGCACGTCAAACATTAGATCAAATCGGTTTTACAAAAGCTGAAGGTTATGGTCTATATTTAGACGAAAACAATAATATTGTTTATCGCTATAATAAAGATGGAAAAGAATACACAGCCTCTTCAATGGCTGAATTGACAGCAAAAATTTCTACAGGAGCTACAGAAGGTGCAGGAAGCAGTGAAGATACAAGTGATAACGCTGCAACTGTAACTTTAAGAGATTCTATAGCTTCTGGTACTTCGCAAACTGATGAAAGTGATGCTGCCGAAGAAATAACTTCAACTGACTCAACTGACGCTACAGACTCAGCTGATAGTACAGCTAGTTCAGGAAATACTCATAGTCCTAGCGGAGCAAGAAGAGCGTTCAAACGTGGTAATCTAAACAACGGTTGGGAATGGACAACTTATTCAAAGCTTCCAAATGGAGATTTGAAAACAAAAATTAGCAAAGCTGATTGCAAAACTGCAGTTGACATTTTGAAAGCTATTTATCCTAACTGGGCTGATAAATCAGAAACAGAAATAAAAGGTAGTGCAAGCTACAAATTATTGATGGACGCAAACCCTGGAGCTATTGACAATGATGGCAAAATTGTAAACAAAAACAAACTTGATTTATTCGTAAAAAAAGCTCAATCAACTACAACTAAAACAGCCCAACAAAAGGCTCGTGAGAAAAAGCTACTTTATGAACAAAATGGCTACACAACAAAAATATCTGTTAATGGTCGAGATTTAGGAATAATGGCTTCTTTAAACAATAATGCTAGACTAACAATTAACTCTGGAAAACTAAAAGGTTCATGGCAAATAAAATATGCTGATGGCGACTATGTTGATTATTCAGATGTTAATTGGACCGGCTGGGGACCACATTATAATGCAAGAAGACTCTACGTTGGAACTAGAAACAAATATAACATCACAAGCATAGATTGCTTTGACTCTGCTAATGGAACAACTAAAACAAAATCTATTCCAGCAAGATACGACAATAACAATTCCGATTCTCAAGGACGTATTGAAGTACAAATAGACGGGAAATGGATTCCACTAGAAGATGCGATGAGAATGCAATAACATAATAAAAAAGGTAGATGTTAATTCTACCTTTTTTATTTATAATTTATTCTCCAATCAAATCTTTAATAACCTCACCTGCAATAATCATTCCGACAACAGGTGGAACAAAGGCATTGCTTCCTGGAATTTGATGTTTAACAGTGCATTTTCTTGTCCCCGGAGGGCATACACAATGGTATTTGCAACTGATTGACATATCTTCTTTCGGCTTGATTGGTAATTCTTTTGAATAAACAACTTTTACCTTTTTAATTCGGCGTTTTTTAAGTTCTTGTCGAATAACTTTTGCAAGCGGACAAACAGAGGTTTTAGAGATATCAGCAACTTCAAATTTTGTCGGATCCATCTTGTTTCCGGCACCCATTGCACAAATTATTGGAGTATTAGAGGCCTTTGCACGCTCAATAAGTGATAGTTTACCAACAACTGTATCAATTGCATCAACAACATAATCATATTGACTAAAATCAAACTGGTCAGCAGTTTCTGGAGTATAAAAAGTTTGATGTGTATTTACAACACAATCAGGATTAATCTCTAAAATTCTTTCTTTTGCTACTTCAACTTTGTACTTGCCGACAGTTTTTCTCGTTGCATAAAGCTGTCTATTAAGGTTTGTGATGCAAACTTTGTCATCATCAATAATATCAATTGCTCCTAAACCACTTCTCACAAGTGCTTCAACAGTATATCCGCCAACACCGCCAATACCAAACACGGCAACTCTTGATTTTGCGAGCTTTTCAATTCCGTCCTTACCTATCAACAACTCTGTTCGTGAAAACTGGTTTAACATTAAATCCTCCATAATCTGTCTGCACAGAAATTATATCACAAATAAATATCAGCTTAATATAGAGGCAATGAACGAATTCTCTCCCTCTATTAGGGAGCGGATTGTTGGCAGAGAGCGGAGTGCTTTTGCGGAGCAAAACACGAAGACTCGTTTATCGCCAACAACCAAGCAGAGAAAGAGAGTGGGTAAACAATTAATTATTCTAAAAATATTTATTGCATTATTTTAGCTTTTGCAATAAAATAAACATGTTGATATTCCCAGATCGTCTAGCGGCAGGACTGAAGACTCTGGATCTTCCAACGGTGGTTCGAATCCATCTCTGGGAATTTTTTAGATAATCATGTTATTTTTTTTATAACATGAGAGTCTTCGAACCACGAGGATTTTTCGTGTGACTCAAAATCCTGTGGTTTTACCATAGATGGTACCCTCATTTGTAAGGCTCGTGCTACTCGCCAACAACTGAGCTGAAATCCATCTCTGGGAATTTATATATCTCTAAATTGTGGTGTTAATTATGCGTATTTCTCCTATCTCTTTTAAAAGTACATATTCGGTAGATACAAGTTCGGCAGAGTCAAGAACTCAGATTTTTACGCTTGGAGCTCTTATGAATAATTTTTGGATTAACTCCCCGAACTCAACTTTTATGAAAATCAGGAGTACTGGGCTTTATGAACCAGTTGATATAAATGTAAAAGATTATAAAGATGATGCTTTTGAAAGAGTTTTGAAAAATAATGAAATTTCATACACCAAAAAAGGCGTCAAGAAAGAATCTTAACGCCATTATGGAAATTTTTAAACTTTAAAACTATAACCTTGCGACTTGATGACGTTCAAGCATTACCATCAAAATTGAAATATCAGCAGGCTTTACTCCACCAATTCTTGAAGCTTGAGCAAGTGTTTTAGGTCTGATTTTAGTCAATTTATCTTTTGTTTCCGATGAAATATGTTCGATTTTTGAATAGTCAATATCATCTGGGATTTTAAATTTATCTAACTTTCCAGCCTCTTTGACTTGTTGTTCTTGACGTTTCAAATATCCATCATACTTTGTTAAAATCTCAACCTGTTCTGAAACATCAAATGGAATATTCAATTCACGAGTTTCTACATCAAGTTCTTTAATGATATTGTAGTCAATATCAGGACGTTTCAAAAGTTCTGCAATTTTAATCCCTCTATCAAGATTTTGCCCGACTTTAGCCAATACCTGATTAACTTCTTCCGTCGCAGAAATTTTGGCGTCCTTAATCCTTGCCATTTCTCGTTCAATAGCCTCTTGCTTGTCTGTAAAGACTTTATACTGTGTATCATCAATTAGCCCGACTTTTTTTCCGATAGGAGTAAGTCTTGCATCAGCATTATCTTGTCTCAAAAGTAATCTGTATTCAGAGCGTGAAGTTAACATTCTGTAAGGATCTTGGATATCTTTTGTAACCAAATCATCAATAAGAGTTCCAATGTATGAAGAACTACGAGATAATTCTAAAAGTTCAGTATTATTCAAGTAATTATAAGCGTTAATTCCGGCGATAAGCCCTTGGGCAGCAGCTTCTTCATAACCGCTTGTACCATTGATTTGTCCACCAAAGAATAAGCCTTTGATTTTTTTAGACATCAAAGAGTGAGTCGTTTGAACAGCCGGAACATAATCATATTCCACTGCATAAGCCGGTTTTATCACATGAGCTTTTTCAAGCCCTGGAAGAGTTCTTAGCATTTTTACCTGAACATCAGCTGGCAAACTGCTTGAAAATCCCTGGATATAAACCTCATAAGTTCCTAAACCCTCCGGTTCAATAAATATGTGGTGCGATGGATTTTCACTAAATCTAACAACTTTATCCTCAATTGATGGACAATAGCGAGGACCAACACCGTGAATTAGCCCTTGAAACATTGGAGATTTATCCAAATTTTCGCGAATAATTTTATGAGTTTCTTCATTTGTTCTTGTCAAATAGCAAGGATATTGCGGACGAACAGGTCTATTTGGCTTAAATGAATAAAAATGAAGAGTTTCGTCCCCAGGTTGCAAATCCATTTTGGAGTAATCAATAGTTCGCTTGTCAACACGAGGCGGAGTACCTGTTTTAAGCTTTTTGATATTAATTCCGTGCTTCATTAAAGATTCTGACAAGCCATAAGCAGCCTTTTCTCCTAGTCTACCGGCACTATAAGAGCGAAGCCCCACAAAAATTCTACCGTTTAGAGATGTTCCGGTTGTTAAAACAACAGCACCTGCCGAATATTCAATTCCAAATTCATCAACTGCACCAACAATTCTATCGTTTTCAACTAATAAATCTGTAATACAAGCCTGTCTTACGTAAATATTTTCATTATTCTCAATGATATTACGCATATAATCCATATATTGGCGTTTATCAGATTGTGCACGCAAAGCTCTAACAGCAGGTCCTTTTGATGAATTCAACATTTTCATTTGGATATAAGTTGCATCGGCAACTTCTCCCATAACACCACCCAGTGCATCAATTTCTCTAACCAAAGTTGACTTTGCAGGGCCGCCAACCGCAGGGTTGCAAGGCATAAGCGCAATATGTTCAACATTCAAAGTTGCAAGTAAAACTTTTGCACCGAGTTTAGCGCAAGAAATTGCAGCTTCACAGCCGGCATGACCTGCACCGACTACAATTATATCGTATTTATTATTGAGGTAATTCATAATTTCATATCCTAATCTTTACAATTCAATTATAGTACAAACAAATTGAATTCCTTGAATTTTTACTTGAATTGTTAATATTTTGCCTTTTTCTGCCAAATATGTCAAAATGAAAATTATGAAAAAAACAGTTATTGCATATTTACATACCCACTGGGACAGAGAATGGTATAGAGAGTTTGAAGTATTCAGACTTAGGCTTTTGAGAGTCTTTGACAATGTTTTAGACTTGTTAGAGCAAGGTAAAATTCCATCATTTTATTTTGATGGACAAGTTAGTGCTTTGCTTGATTATTTGGAGCTTAGACCTGAAAAAGAACAACAGGTGAGAAATTTTATTACTCAAAAAAAACTTTTTATAGGTCCCTGTTTTACCTTGGTAGATGAGTTTTTGACCGATAGAACAGCTTTTGAAAAAAATCTTGAAATAGGGCTGAAAATCTCAAAAGATTTTGGTTGCACAGATTTTATCGGTTATCTTGCTGACACTTTTGGGCATAGTCAAAATATCCCTAAAATCTTCAAACAATTTGGAATTGATAAATGTGTGGTTTGGCGTGGTTGCGGTGATATCCCATCTGAATTCAAGTTTTGCGGAATTGATACTGTAAACCTTATCAGAGGCTATTTTATGGATATTTTTTCAGCGCCTATGACAATTGAACAAAAAGCAGAATGGCTTAAAGGAAACCTTGATAAAATTGCTGAAAAATCCGGCAAATATTTGCTTTTGCCTATAGGTGCCGATCATTTGTGTGTGGAATATGATATTTCAGAACAAATTGAGCAAGTAAATAAATTGTTAGCTGATTACGAAATCAAACTCTCAAATCCATTTGAATATTTTGAACTTGTAAAAGATAATTTTTCACAATTTGAATGGAATAAAGAGCTGCGTGATAACAGTAAAACCTTTATCTTGCAAGGCTCTTACTCTGCCAGAACAAAGTTGAAACAATACAATGTAAAATGTACATATCTTTTAGAACAAGCCGATAAATTACAACAAAAATATGGTTCAAAATACAATTCCGCAATTGAATATGCATATAAGTTACTGTTAAAAAATCAGGCGCACGACGGAATTTGTGGCTGCTCAACTGATTTAGTTCATCGAGAAAATATTACTCGCTATGAAAAAATTATACAAATTGCAAACACAATTATTGAAGAATTAAGACTTGAACATAATTTCAAAACACCTGTAATGCAAAGTCCTGAGCTTTTGCCTGAATACAAGGTGGTTTCAAAACATTTTGGGGTTGAAAATTCAATCCTTTATGACACGCAAAAAATACCTATTACAGAAGATTTCAAAACAATTTACACTCTAAAACACGCACCAGCAACGGAAAAACAAGTGTATCTTGAAGTTAAAAACGGTAAAATTTTCTTAACAGATAATAACAAGAATAGAGTCCAAGTTGAATTTGTTCGATTTAAAGACGAAGGTGATACGTACAATTTTGGTGCTGTTGAAGATGATTTGGGTGAAGTTGCAGATGTTTATTCGTTTAAAAACAACGTTATAAAAACGAGTTTTTTTGATATTCAAGTTGATTTTTCAAAACTTGTAAATTTCAAAATTGAATGGAACAACAAACTAAAAAATCATTTGTGGCAAGTTCGATTTACACTTAAAAATCCCGTCACTGAAACTTATTCAGAGGATATGAATACAGTTATAAGACGGGAATTTGATCCGACTTATGATATGCGCCAACATCTTCCAAAAACGAGAGGGATTGAGGTTAAAACCAATTTTGCACCTATGCAAAGATATGTCGGGGCACAAGGTTTTGGAGTTATCACTAAAGGCTTGACCGAGTATGAAGTTAGAAATAAATCTCTACTAATAACTTTATTGCGCAGTACTGGAGTAATTTCAAATCCTCAAAACCCTTCTCGTTCAACGCCTGCAGGCCCACCAATTGTCGTGGAAGAGGCACAACAACTGGGTGAAAACACAGCAGAATTTTCCGCAGGATTTTTCACTCCTGAAAACTATCAAGAATTCTTGGAAGATGTTTTTCCACCAATGTGTTAAAAAGTTGGATTAGGTTAAGTTTTCAATTAACTTTGGCAGAACATCAAAAACATCGCCAACAAAACCATAATCAGCGTGCTCAAAAATCGGCGCATTAGGATCTTTGTTTATAGCAATAATCTTGTCGCTGTCTTGCATTCCAACAATATGCTGAATTGCACCAGAAATCCCACACGCAATATATAGTTTAGGCGAAACAGTTTTGCCGGTTTGTCCAACTTGAATTTCAACCGGCGCAAGCCCTATATCAACAGCACCACGGCTAGCAGCAACTGCTCCTCCGATTGAATCTGCAAAATTTTTCAAAAGTTCAAAACCTTCAACGTTTTTCATTCCTTTTCCACCTGCAACAATAATATTTGCACTATCAAGTTCGTTAATCGAAGATTTTAAGTTTTTTGCAAAATCAATAAACTCAATTTTTCTCTGAATATCTACGATATTAGGCTCAAAATAAATAAATTCAGTATTTTTAACTATATTTTCAGCAGCCGGTTTAAAAACTTTTGGTCTAACTGTCGCCATTTGCGGCAAAGTTTTACATAAAATCGTTGCCATCAATTGACCTCCAAAAGTTGGACGAGTCGCTGCAAGCTTTCCATTTTCGTTAATTTCTAATTCAATGCAATCAGCCGTCAACCCCGTATGCAAAGAGGAAGCCAGTCTTGGGGCCAAATCACGTCCTTGAGTAGTTGCACCTATCAATATAATTTCAGGTTGTATTTCCTTAATAATATCCAGTGCGACTTTTGAGTACAACTCGTTTGAATAATGCGTAAATCTATCGTTTTCAGCCACATAAACTTTGTCAAAACCTGAGTTTTTAAAAGCTTCTTTATAAACCTCTGCAGAACCTTTTTTAGCCATTAGCAAGGCTGAAACACATGCCCCTCCTAATTGTTTAGCCAAAGCCTGAGCCTTATTTGCAAGTTCAAAAAGAACTGTATGAAGATATCCATCTGTCGTAAATTCTGCGAACAACAAAATATTATGACTCATCGATACCTCCTTTCAAATCTCTAATTTTGTCTGTCAACTCATTAATATTTGATAAAATCACGCATTCTGAACGTTTTTTGACAGGTCTGAAAGCTTTACTTACAAACGTTGGAGAGCCTTTAATTCCGACATTTTCAGGCAACAAACCAATATCCTCCATTGACAAGTTTTCAATTTTAGCATTTTGAGCCTTTATAATTCCGCTAATCTTTGCTCTTGTTGGCTCAAAATCACCTTTCAACATACAAATTAGTGCAGGGAAATTAACTTTTACGGTCTCAATACCATCTTCCAACTCTCGAGCTGCATATAAAGAATTTTCCTCAATTCTATCAATATTTTTGACATAAGTTACTTGCGGAATATCAAGCTGTGTTGCAATTCCGGAACCAGTTTGCGCAGTATCGCCATCAACTGCAAATTGTCCGCAAATTATTAAATCAAAATCAGAAAATTTGGATTTAATTGCAGATGAAATTGTTTTTGCTGTTGCATAAGTATCCGCCCCCGCAAATTTTTTGTCACAAATTAAAATGGTATTATCACAACCAACAGAAATTGCTTTCCTCAAAATCGTTTCAGCTTGATTTGGCCCCATTGTTAGGGCTGTAATTTCGGCATCGGGAAGAGCTTTTTTTATCTTTAGAGCTGCTTCTATCGCATAGACATCAAAAGGGTTGATGACACTTTCGACACCTTCCCTTTGAATAGTATTATTTTCAGTCCACTTGATATCTGTGGTATCAGGGACTTGTTTTATACAAACTAATATTTTCATTAATAACCTTATTTACGCTGAGCCTTTTGTCTTGCATTAGTCTCTAATAAAGCATTGTACGCTAACATATATACAGAGCATTTTTTGATACTCGGTAAATACCAAGCGCAACTTTCAAGTGTACAAACCTTATCAATATCAGATCCTGCCGACAACAATGGGCAATATGGTATATCTTTTGGCATAATTTCTCCTTATTTAACTGTTTGTTTCAACAAATTACAGCTTTCGCAACGTTTTTTCTCTTGGTCCTTGTAAATTCGAGTTCTGTTGATTACCTCGTCAAAATCGATTTTATGAGCGTCAAAATCAGGGCCATCAACACAAGCGAATTTAGTTTCGCCACCGACTGTAACACGGCAAGCACCGCACATACCTGTACCATCAACCATGATAGGGTTCATACTTGCTTCAGTATAAATTCCTTTATCACGAGTTAAATTAGCCACTGCTCTCATCATTGGCATAGGACCGACAGCAATTGCATAATCGACTTTTTCCTGTCCCATAATTCTTTCCAAAACCTGAGTTACAAAGCCTTTTTCACCCAAAGTTCCATCATCTGTTGTGATAAATAGTTCGGTACAAGCGTTCTTCATTTTATCTTTCCAGAAAATCAAATCTTTATTTCTAGCACCCATAATCATGTAAACCTTGTTACCAGCTTCTTTGAACGCTTTTGCAATCAAATAGCATGGAGCAGCACCATAACCGCCAGCAAGACAAACAACAGTACCATACTTTTTAATATGAGTAGGCTGACCGAGAGGTCCAACAACGTCATGGATTTCATCTCCGACATTCAATTCGGCAAGTCTTTTTGTCGAATATCCGACAGCCATAAACACAAGAGTCAATTCACCTTTTTCTTTATCAACATCAGCGATAGTCAATGGAACTCTTTCGCTATCCGCATCAGCTCTAAATATAATAAACTGCCCTGCTTTAGCGTTTCGAACAACATAAGGCGCATCAACAGTTATTTCATATTGATTTGGGCATAATTCTTTTTTAGCTAATATTTTGTAACCCATAATTTTCTCCTTCTTATTACAAATATTATACTTAATTTTTAATTAATCTGCAACTATGTATTTAAAATCAGGTTTGTCAGCTAGTCT
>ERZ1034925.1105-NODE-1105-length-9916-cov-4.264780_pt1 | contig 9916 bp, 7 predicted proteins | sample MGYA00520687_ERZ1034925 | MGnify/ENA primary metagenome ERZ1034925 (study PRJEB33766, sample SAMN09781758) | gut metagenome | biome: gut microbiome | host: Homo sapiens | place: Madagascar | study: EMG produced TPA metagenomics assembly of the PRJNA485056 data set... | reverse complement strand
TATAAAACGGCACCATGGTAATGCGGGTGCCGTGCTTATCGCAGGCGGCAAAGGCGCGGGTCAGCATGTGCATCTCGGCGGCATCCAGGGCCACCACCACCTCATCAATGCCGGGTTCATCCAGCGTGACTTCCATTTTGTCATATCCGCCCAGGTAGCGCACATCCATATCCGGGTTGGCATAAGGCGCCAGGTAGCCATCCACATGGAAACCGTAATACGGGTTATGTTCGAGTGCCAGCAGGTACTTGGCAGCCATATCGCCGCCGCCCACCAGCAGGATATGGCGCAGGTCCTCCCCTTTCCGGTTGCGGGCACGGTCATACCAGCGCTTGATCATCCGCTTGAAGATCAAAAAGCCGGTGCTGAACCCGTACAGCAGCAGCATGACCCCGCGGGAGAAGTTTTGCAGGCGGAAAACGAAAAGCAGCGCCATAAAGCCCACCACGCCCAGCGCGTTGCCGAACGCAATGGTGGTGCTGCGCTGCCACAGCCCCCGCAGGCGGGAGGGGTTATACAGCCCGCGGCTCCAGTAGAGCAGCACCATCACCACGGCGTAGCCCGCCCACCCCAGGGCAACCATAGGGCTGCGGGCAATATCCAGTGCCGGGCCGGCGCCGCCCTCCTCAAAAAAAGGCAGCCAGTTAAAGCGCAGGAAATTGGCCAGCAGGTATGCGGCAATCAGCAGCACAATATCGATCACACTGCTGATCAAGCCCCTGATACGCTGATTTTCACTGAGCAATCCTGCTGCCCCCTCTCTGCACGCCATATTTCAATCATTTTAGTATATCATAAAATCCATCCGGTTTCAACCAACGGCGGTCTAGCCGCGGTGCTGAAGCAGATTTTACAACTTTCCGCTCCCGGACCTGCAGTTTTTTCCGCGTTACTCGAAGAAGTACTCCCAATCCTGATACGTCGCATTCACTTCAACTGCGTTTACCTGCGGGTACACGGTGCCGCTGCCGGATTTTGCCGTCAGCAGAATTTGCCCCACACCGTTGGAAATGGTGATAGGCACCTCGTAACTGTCGCGGTCGGTGGGCAGGTAGAAATCGCCCTGGTTGGTGTCGCGTTCCGCGGCGGCGCAGAGTTCGTTTTCCGTCACACAGGTCACATGCAGGAACTGCCGGTCAAACGGGTGGTCCATGCTGTCAGAGCTGACCAGCCCATAGTGCAGCGTTACATCCGCCACACCGCAAAAATCCGCGTCCGCCGCCGTTACGGTCACCAGCACAGTGCCATCTCCCTGCAGGGTGGCAGCGGTCGTGGTTTCCACGTTCAGATTGTTATCGGTTCCGGTGCGCTCCCAGAAAAGGTGCATGCCGCCGGACTGGAAGGTGTTTGCCACCGGCTGCCAGTAACGGTACAGCTCCCGGTAGAACCACCAGTTGGCGTTGCGGCTCCACCGCTCCGGCGGGGCCACCTTGGGGCTGGGGGTCACGACCATGTCAAAATTTCCCTGCTGAAAGGTTTGCAGGTACGCCAGGCGTTGGCGATCCCCCAGGGCATGGATGATGTAATCCGTGCCGGTAGGCTGCAGCTGGCCAGTCATGGCTTCCAGCGCGCTGGAATAGGTGCCAAACAGCTGCTTGCCTGCGGTCAGCTCCTTTTCGGCTGCCAGCTTTTCGGCCTGGTCGCCGATCCAGCCGCCCAGCTCCGGCACAAAGGTATAGCCCTCGTGCCCGCCAATGCGGGTCTGCACCTGCCCGGCCATGCCGACGGCCAGCATAGCGGCACCCAGCACCGCACAGCCTGCGGGCACAATGCGCGCTGTGACCTGCGGGAGTTTTGCCTTTTGGCAAACCAGCAGCACCGCTTTGATGATACACGCCGGGGCCAGTACGGCAGCCAGTGCCGCCGCGCCGCCCGTGGGCCCATTGTTGGAGGCACTGACCATGCCGTACAGCAGGTTCCACAGCACCATACCCAGTGTCAGGGCAAAGCCCCCGGCCGCCAACACAGCAGAGCGTTTGCTGCGGCAGGCAAAAATACCGATGGCAAACGCCAGTGCCGCCGCAAGGCAGAACACTGCCGCGCCCGGCCAGTGCAGGTCTGCCACGCTGCACACCCGGTCGCTGAGGGTATTGCCGTAATACCAGGTCTGGTAAGCGCTGGTTCCGCGGGTCTGGCGCAGCCAGGCCAGCGGGTGCCCCCAGCTGATGAGCAGCACCGAAACGCCAAGCCCCACCACGCTGGTAACGATGTAGCGCAGTGTCTGCACCACAATTTTACCGATGGAACTGCGATACAGCCGGATGAGATACAGCCCATACCCCAGCGCAATGGAAATATAGGCAGCGCCGCCCATATCATTGCTCCAAGGCACAAAAAAGCCTGCGGCAAAGGGCACCAGCACCGCCGGGGCCAACAGCCGCCTGCTTGTATCCTGCTGCCAGAAATGCAGTCCCAGCAGGATGACCAGTACCGCCAGTGTTAAAGCGGCGGAGCGCATCATGCGGGCGCTGTTGCCGTTGGCGGCGGCATAGCTCAGCAGGGTGTTCACCTGACCGGCAAACGGCAGGTTTGCCCCCTGCACATAGGCAAAAAACACGCTGCACAGCGCCAGCGCTGCCGCGCGGGCCGCACGGGCAGTGCCGATGACCACCAGGCAGACCGCCAGCACCAGCAGCTCAAAATAGAACCAGGTGCAAAAGTTTGTGGCAAACATGCTGCGGCCAAAGCTGTTGCCCAGCACCAGCAGCAAACCGCCCACGCTGTACAGCTCACCCGCACCAAGGTAGACGGTAAAATCACGATAAGGTACCTGCCCGGCCAGCAGGTGGCGCACCGGGTTATAATTCTGGAAGTCGCCGTTCATGATCTCGTACCCGATCTCATAATTGGCGGCAAGACCGCGCACTGCGGCAAGCCCGGCCAGCACCAGCAGCAAAGACAGCCACGGTGCTGCGCGTTTGAGCTTTTGTTTTGCTGTCTGCATCAGCGGTAAAGGCCCTCCAGCTCATCCAGCTTTTTCTTCATTTCTGCACGCACGCTGGGTGGGTCCAGAATTTCGATCCCTGTGCCAAAGCCGGCCACCCAGCCGTAAAACCGGGGGCTGACCTGCACATTTACCACCACATTAAAGTGGTCGCCGTCCGGGTTGCGCACCAGGGTAACCCCCGTGCCAAACCGGTCGATCATCGCCCCGGCCAGGCGGTTTTCGCACCGCATGGTCACTTTGCGCACCGGGCCGTTGAACATATCAAACATCTGCTGCATATACTGGTTTACGTCAAATTCGGCGTATTCCTCAGCGCCTTCACGTTCGGTATCCGGCAACAGCTCCACCTTGCGCATTTTATCCACGCGGTAGTGCTTCAGACGGCCTTCGGTATAGGCGATCATATAATAGTTGCCGTTTTCCCACACCATCACCCAGGGGCTGACGGTGTACAGCTGGCCTTCATGACGGGGCACCATCTGCTTTTGCAGGTCCCAGTCACAGTATTTGAACCGCACCTGGTTGCCCGCGGTGATGGCGCTGTGCAGGGTATCCACGCTGTAAAGGATCTTTTCCTCCTGGCTTTTCACCCGGCCGGAAACCAGCACCTTGCGGTCCAGCTCCTCCTGGCGGTAGCGGGAGGTGAACCGCCCCAGCTTTTCGATCAGCACCTTGCTTTTGCGCGCGGTGATGAACTTGCTGGCATACACAGCGTCCACCAGCAGTTTCAGCTCCGCCAGTTCAAACGGGGTATCCACCATATAATACCCGCCCCCGCGGCCGCGCTGCTGCACGATCTCAAAGGGGGTATCCGGCATTTCGTTCAGGGTCTGGATATCGTCATACACGCTTTTGCGCTCTGCCACAATGCCGCGCTCTTTCAGCAGTTCTACCATGCGCGGCACACTGATGGGGTGCTTTTCGTCGGTTTCCCGCACAAAAATTTCCAACAACGTAAGCAGCTTTAATTTCTGTCCTTCTTTACGGGGCATAAAGGCCGCCTCCCTTCCGGCAAAACAGACCGGCTTCCCGGTTATTTTTTATCAAATGCCTTGCGGCGCTCGGTGGAAAGGCGGAACATTTCTTCCAGCCCTTCGCGGTCGTCATCCACCAGTTTCTGGCGCATGGTGGCAAGTGCATCACTGAACATATCGATCTCACTGATCAGGTTATCCTTGTTCCACAAGAACAGCTCCGCCCACATTTTATCGTTGATGCGCGCAATGCGGGTCAGGTCGCGGAACGAGTCCCCGGTATACTTGGCAAGCTCGGTGTTATCGCTGGCGCACATCAGGCTGACGGCAATGGCATGGCACAGCTGGCTGACATAGCCGATCATGTGGTCATGCTCTGCCGGGCTGAGCACACTAATGCGGGCAAACCCCAGTGTGCGGGCCAGGGTACGGCACCATTCAATGGCTTCCGGGGTGTTTTTTTCGGTGGGGGTAATGATAAAGTTTGCCGGGGCAAAGTTTACCTCGGCACTGTGGGCCACGCCGCTGGTCTCGCGGCCGGCCATGGGGTGGCTGGCAATGAACTCCACGCCCTCCGGCAGCATCTGCTGCACCGGCTCCACCACGCCGCGCTTTACGCCGGAAACATCGGTTACCAGCGTGCCGGGGCGGACCAGGTGGCCGTACTGCTTGACCCATTCCAGCAGCACAGTGGGGTACAGGCCAAAGATGATGTAATCCGCGTTCTGCACCAGGTCGTCAAAGTTTTCGTTGCGGCCCTCGCAGATATAGGCGTGTTCCAGCGCATAATCCAGCGTGCTCTGGCTGTGGGTAATGCCGGTCACGCGGTAGCCTTTCTGGCTGAGCACCTGGGCATATTTGCCGCCCAGCAGGCCCAGGCCCACAATTAAAAACGTTTTGTTTTTATCCATCCCGTCCATTTTGCTTTCACCCCTGATTTGTTACATGGGCCCCCAGGCCCTTGATGACCTCAAAGAAATCCGGCCAGCTTTTGTTGACCGCGTTGGCCCCCTCGATGACCGCCGGCTGGCCTGCGGCCAGGGCAGCAACGGCCATTGCCATTACAATGCGGTGGTCGTTATGGCCGTTCAGCGGCGCCGTGGGCTTGTGCAGGGCGCAGCCCTCAATTGTCAGGGTATCGCCGTCCGCTTTTACCGTGCCGCCCATCTTGGCAAGCTCTTCCTGCATAGCGGCAATGCGGTCACACTCTTTAATGCGCAGCCGCCCGGCGTTGCGGATGATGGTGGTGCCGCTGCAGAAGCACCCCAGTGCGATGAGCACCGGGCCAAGGTCTGGGCAATCGGCCAGGTCGATCTCCACCGCCTTCAGCAGGCTGCGATGGAAGGTCACATGGCTGCCGCTGCGCTCAAACTTTGCGCCGCACTGCTTTAAGATATCCAGGATCACCCGGTCTCCCTGGTGGGAACCGGAGGGCAGACCCGTTATCGTAATGCCGCCCACAATGCTGCCCAGCACGGCCAAAAACGCCGCCTGGCTGTAATCGCCTTCAACATCCATGTCTGCTGCCGCATAATGCTGCGGCGCTGCCACTTTGTAGGTGGCGGAGCCATCCTTGCGGGCGCGGACCGAAACTTTAACGCCAAATTTCTGCATCGCGTCTGTGGTCAGGTCCACATAGCTGCGGCTTTCAAAGGGGGCGCGCACCTCAATGGTGCTGGGAGCTTCCATCAACGGGGTGGCAAACAACAGCCCACTGATGAACTGGCTGGACACATTGCCCGGCAGCGTAAAGGTACCGGGGCACAGGCGGCCAAAAATGGTGATGCCCTGGTCGTTCTGCTCAAAGCGCAGCCCCTGGCGCTCAAACAGCTGGGCATAAATTTCCTGCGGGCGCTGCATCAGGCGGCCTGCGCCGGTAAAGCGCACTTTTTGGGCCGTCAGGCTGAACAGCGGCAGGATAAACCGCAGTGTGCTGCCGCTTTCGTTGCAGAACACCGGGCGGGTAATGGTGGCAAAACCGTCCGCATTGCCGCGGCCGGTAATGGTCAGCTCATGCTCGCCCCGCTCCACCTTGGCCCCCAGCTGCTGGGCAGCCCCCAACGTGGCCAGAATATCCTGCGAAAATTCCACATTGCCAATGTGGCTGGTACCGGCGGCCAGAGCCGCGCACACCACAGCGCGGTGTGCCGCGCTTTTGCTGGGCGGCACGGCAGCGGTTCCGGCCAGGCGGCCCGGTTCAATGGCTGCAACGGTTGCTTCCACGGTGTTCCCCTCTTTCGTGCCGTTCAGGCATCAAATGTTGTTTCAAACGCCTGCACGGCGGTTTCTACTGTGTTTTCCAGGCGGCCGGTGTTATCCACCGCGGCATCGGACGCTGCGCGGTAAAGCGGCATCCGCTCGGCTTCCATCTTGCGCAGGGCGTCCAGCCCGGTGGAAAGCGGCCGCCCGCCGGTTGCCAGCCGTTCGACCGGGCGCTGCACCCACAGCACAGGGCCGTTCTGGCGCAGGGCGCGGGCGTTGCCCGGTGTTTTGATCACCCCGCCGCCGCAGGCGATGACCTGCCGTGTCTGCTTGCTGATCTCCGCCACAGCCTGAGATTCGTACTTGCGGAACGATGCCTCGCCTTCACGGGCAAAGATATCCGGGATGGGCATCCCGGCGTTTTTCTCGATCACTTCATCCAGATCCACATAGGTTTTGCCCAGCGCTTTGGCCAGCGCACGCCCGACGGTGGATTTGCCGCTGCCCGGCATGCCGATGATTGCTACGTTGGAAAGATCCCGCTTGAGCTTGCGATGAGTATCGGCAATCACGGCTTCCGGCAGCTTTTGGCCGGTAAAGTGCTCCGCCGCATACACGGCCTGCGCCACCAGCATTTCGAACCCGCAGTAAGCGGGCACACCCAGCTCCTCCGCGCGCAGCAGCAGCTCAGTGCGGAAGGGGTTATACACGCAGTCCAGCACGGCTTCCAGCTTGGGGAAGGCATGCAGGTCCAGCAGGCAGCTGCCGTTGTTGGGGTACATGCCCGCCGGGGTGGTGTTGATAATGATATTGATTTCCGGGTGCTGCTGGGCTTCCTCATAGGTCAGGGCACCGTCCTTGCCGGTGCGGCTGGCGGTCAGCACCTGTTTGGCTCCGGCGTCCTGGCAGACAGCCGTGACGGTGTTGTGGGTGCCGCCGGTGCCCAGCACCAGCACCACAGCCCCGGCAAATTTTACCCCATGGCAGCGGGCCAGGTAGGCAAAGCCGGTATAATCCGTATTATAGCCGTACAGCTTGCCATCCCGGTTGACCACGGTGTTCACCGCACCGATGGCCGCCGCACGGGGTTCCACCTCATCGCAATATGGGATGACCAGCTTTTTGTACGGGATGGTAACATTGATGGCTTTGAACGCCTTTGCCTGCATAAAGGCATGGGCTTCTTCCTCCGTGGGCAGCGGATGCAGCTCATAGGAATAGCCGCACACGGCCTCATGGATGATTTTGGAATAGCTGTGGCCCAGTTTGGCTCCGATCAGACCGTATTCCATGTTGCGCTTCCTTTCTGTTTGCTTCGGCTGTATTACTTCTGTCCCAGCGTACCGTAACGCACGGTCAGCAGGTCCAGCACGGCAAATGCTGCCAGGGTGTTCTGCACCACAGCAGCACGGGGCACAATGCAGGGGTCGTGCCGGCCCTTGATCTGCAGTTTTGCATCCGCCTTGGCGATATAATCTACGGTATCCTGTTCTTTATAAATGCTGGGAGTGGGCTTTACCGCCGTGCGGAACACAATGGGCATGCCGTTGGCAATGCCGCCGTTGATGCCGCCGTTTTTGTTGGTGGCCGTTACCACTTTGCCGTCCCGCATGGTAAACGGGTCGTTTGCCTGGGAGCCGCGCAGGTCCGCAAAGGCAAAGCCCGCGCCAAACTCAATGCCTTTGACAGCGGGGATGGCAAACGCCAAGTGGGCGATCTCACTTTCCACACTGTCAAAGAACGGTTCGCCGATGCCCGCGGGCACCCCGGTGATGACAGTTTCCAGAATACCGCCCACGCTGTCGCCCTCGGCCCCGGCTGCGCGGATGGCTGCCTGCATGGGGGCTTCTTTTTCGGGATCCAACAGGGCAAAATGGCCCGGCTGTGGTTCCGCCATAATCAAACCGGCAGAGCTGGAAAGCGGAGCATCCTCCACCCCGGCACAGCGGGCAATGTGGGTATACACCTTAATACCGCGCCGGGCCAGAATGTGCTCACAGATCGAACCCGCAGCCACGCTGGCTGCGGTGATGCGGCCGGAAAAGTGGCCGCCACCGCGGGCATCCTGCCAGCCTTCATATTTGGCATATGCCGTGTAATCCGCGTGGCCGGGGCGCAGCAGATCCGCCGTTTTTGCATAATCTCCGCTGCGGGTGTTGGTGTTGCGGATCATCATGGTGATGGGGGTGCCGGTGGTATGGCCGTTGACCACACCGCTCAAAAACTCCACCACATCCGGCTCGGTGCGGGCGGTGGAAAGCCCATCTCCGCGGGCGCGGCGACGGTCCATCCGCTCAGCGATGTACGCTTCATCCACCGGCAGACCCGCGGCCAGGCCGTCCAGCACAGCGCCAACGGCGGCACCATGGCTTTCGCCAAAGATGGTCAGGCCCAACGCATTGCCAAAGGTATTTTTCATCGGCTCAGTCCTCGTTTTCCTTGATGCCAAGCAGGGCGGGCAGTTCGGTCATGGGGATCTTATCGGCGCGCCAGCAGCCCAGGCCGGGCACCTTGATGACGGTAATGGTGCTGCCCGCGCTCTTTTTGTCGTGCTGCATATAGATCAGCACCTTATTTTTGTCCACACCCGTGCGGGTGGGCAGGCCCAAAGTGCGGTAGATCGCGCGGGTGCGGCGCACAAGGGATTTATCCTCGATCATGGGCAGCATGCCAAGCGCCACGCACTCGCCGTGGAACAGGCCGTTGGTGCGGCGGCCGCGCACCCCCTTGACCGCCTCAATGCCATGGCCGATGGTATGGCCAAAGTTCAGGCAGGCGCGCTGGCCCTGTTCGCGCTCATCGTTTTCCACCACGTTCTTCTTCACGCGCAGGGAGCGGTAGATGATGCGCTCAATGTTTTCTTCGGGGTGTTCACACTCAAACAGGGCAAACAACTCCGGGTCAGCAATCAGACCCGCCTTGATGGCCTCCGCCAGGCCGTTGACAAAGTGGCGGCGGGGCAGCGTTGCCAGGGTATCAAAATCCACCAGCACCACCTTGGGCTGCCAGAAAGCACCCACAATGTTTTTGGTTTCGCCCAGGTCAATGGCGGTTTTGCCGCCAATGGAGGAATCGATCTGGGAAAGGGTGGTGGTGGGGCAGTTGACAAAATCAATGCCGCGCATATAAGACGCCGCGCAGAACCCGCCCAGATCCCCCACAACGCCGCCGCCGACGGCCACCAGCAGGTCCTTGCGGGTCATGTTGAACTCCAGCATGGCCTGCAGCACCTGGCCATACACTTTCAGGCTTTTGCTGGCTTCGCCCTGGGGCACAGTGTACACCATTCCATTGGGGCACTGGGCCAGCACGGTCTGGGCATACTGCTCCGGTACGCCGGAATCCGTCAGGATAAACACCTTGCGGTTGGCAACATTGGCAAACTGGTACAGGTTGGCCAGGCACCCGCTTTTCAGGATGATATCATAGCTGCGGCTGCCAAGCTGCATGGTCAATTTCATAGCAATTCCTCCCGTAGTTTTCCGTCATTTACAGGTCAAATACACCCAGTATCCGCACCGTGCGGCACACGTTTTCCAGCTCATGCACCAGCTTGGCGCAATCGTCCGCCGCGGCGTTTGCCGGGCAGACAAGCTGAACATAAAAATAATATTCAAACTGAACATGGGGCAGCGGACGGCTTTTGATGGTTTCCATGTTAAAGCCGCGCTCGCCGATGATCTGGATCACCCGCGCCAGCCGCCCCGGCTTGTGGTCCACCGTAAACAGCATCGAAAGCCGCTGCCCCGGTGCGGCGGCGATCGGCTGCCGCTGGGCGCCCTCTTTTTCAATC
>ERZ1034925.1090-NODE-1090-length-10032-cov-8.454746_pt1 | contig 10032 bp, 7 predicted proteins | sample MGYA00520687_ERZ1034925 | MGnify/ENA primary metagenome ERZ1034925 (study PRJEB33766, sample SAMN09781758) | gut metagenome | biome: gut microbiome | host: Homo sapiens | place: Madagascar | study: EMG produced TPA metagenomics assembly of the PRJNA485056 data... | reverse complement strand
ATTATTATAACTATGAAAAAAGCAGAAATCAATCTTATAAACACAGCGGACATTAAGGTCGAGGACCTTACACCTGCAATGCAGGAATATTTGAAAATCAAGCACCAAAACCCTGACAAAATCTTACTTTACAGGCTTGGCGATTTTTATGAAACTTTCTTTGAAGACGCCGTTATTATGTCAAAAGAACTTGAATTGACTTTAACAGGACGTGAACAAGGAAAATTTGGACGTATTCCACTTGCCGGAATTCCAGCAAAAGCGGTCAACAACTACATTGAAAAACTTGTTCAAAAAAATTATAAGGTTATTATCTGCGATCAGTTGGAAGATCCGAAATTCGCCAAAGGACTTGTAAAACGTGGAGTTACACGTATTATTACATCAGGAACTTTAACTGAAAGCGATTTTTTACAACAAAATTCCAACAACTACATCTGTGCACTTTTTAAAGAAGAAAAAAGTGGCACTTGGGGATTTTCTTATGCTGATATTTCTACGGGCGAATTCAAAGTTACGCAAGCACCATTCGAATTGGTTTTAGCAGAACTTACAAGAATTACACCGGCAGAAGTTGTTGGACCGTCCGTTAAACAAAAAATTATGCCGTTTCAAATTGTGCCTGATGAAAAAATCGATTTGCCGGAAGAAATCACAAAAGTTTATAATTGTTCAAAAATCCCATCATCTGTTTTTGACGCAACCTTTGCAGAAAACAACTTGAAAGCCGTTTTTCAGGCAAACAGCCTTGAATCTTTTGGCTACGACAGGTACAAAATCGGATTTAGAGCCGCTGGAGCTTTACTTGCGTATATTTGGGAAAACATGAAAGAAAATGTCCCTAAATTTGACAGAATAGAACCGTACGAACTTTCAGAATATATGATTTTGGACGGTAGCACAAGGAAAAATCTTGAACTAACAGAAACACTTCGTGACAAAAACAAATTTGGCTCTCTCCTTTGGGCAATCGACAAAACAAAAACCAACATGGGCGCAAGGCTCTTGAAAAACTGGGTTTGCCAACCGCTCAAACGAGTTGAAGATATTTTGACACGCCAAAATTCGGTCACTGAACTTGTTGAAAAAACAGATGAAAGACTAAATATCGGCAATTTGCTCGAAAAAATCTATGATATTCAACGTTTGGCAACAAGAATGTCAAACAGTTCAGCAAATCCAAAAGATTTTTTGAGTTTGAAATCATCACTTATGATGTTACCTGAATTACTTGATGCCACAGGCGAACTCGACTATAATCCACTCTCCTCAATCAGCCAATATAGAGATGAGATAGCTGAATATACGGCACTTATCGACAAAACGATTGCTGAAAATGCTCCGGCCTTGATTAAAGAAGGTGGAATTTTGAAATCAGGAGTTTCGGGAGAACTTGACTATTTCAGAGATTTGCTGACCGGTGGAGAAAATTGGCTTAAAGAATTTGAAGAAAAAGAAAAAGAAAGAACCGGTATTAAGACTCTAAAAATTGGATTTAACAAGGTTTTTGGCTACTTTATCGAAATTTCAAATTCTTACCTAAATCAAATTCCGGAAGGCTACATCAGAAAACAAACTTTGACAAACGGCGAAAGATTTATTACGGAAGAATTGAAAAAGCACGAGGACGATGTACTTTCGGCTAAATTCAAGTCAACAGAGCTTGAATATAAGCTTTTTTGCGATTTTAGAGAATATTCAAAAGAATTTGTTTCAAAAATCAGAGAGATAGCGGAATGTATTGCAGAATGTGATGTTTTCACTTCTCTTGCGGACGTTGCGTCGGAGAATAATTTCTGCAAACCAATAATTGATGAGTCCGATGATTTTATCGTCAAAAATGGTCGTCACCCTGTTTTAGAGAAAATTTTGCCACTCGGAGAATATGTTCCAAACGATTTGGAATTGAAATGTAATTCACTTGATGCAACTCAATTTATGATTTTGACAGGTCCGAATATGGCGGGGAAATCCACGTATATGCGTCAAAATGCCTTAATTGCTATTTTGGCACAGATTGGCTCTTGGGTTCCGGCAGATTATGCAAAAATCGGAGTTATCGACAAGATTTTCACACGTGTCGGTGCATCTGATGATTTGACACTTGGACAATCTACTTTTATGGTTGAAATGATTGAAACTGCTTGCATTTTGAACTCTGCAACCGATAGAAGTTTTATTTTGTTGGACGAAATCGGACGTGGCACAAGCACTTACGACGGAGTCGCAATCGCTTGGTCAGTAGCTGAATACATCGCAACAAAGATTAAGGCAAGATGTATTTTTGCAACACACTACCACGAATTGAACGTAATGACAAAAACTTATCCGCAAATCAAAAACTACAGAATTACGATTACAGAAGAAAATGGCGAAATAGAGTTTTTGCGAAAAATCGTTCAAGGCGGTGCAAGTAAAAGTTATGGTATTCAGGTTGCCAAAATGGCAGGTTTGCCGTCAGCAGTTGTAAAACGCTCACAAGAATTGATGACGAGAATGCAAAAGGATTATTCAAACAACCTTGCAACAAGAAAAAGAAACACTGACACTCCGACTGTCGATGTTCCACAATTGAATTTGTTTAACTAAAACTTTGTATTTAACCAAAAACAAAAGTCAAAATTTATGCTTCAACAAGTTCCAAAAGTTCTTTTATAACAGGGCTTTCGAGCGTACAAACCTCATAGTCACTTTGTTTTGCTGCCATAATGACAATTACATCTTCGCATTCATAAATCTTTTCAAACATAATTTTACCTCGTTATGGTTTTAATGATTGGAATTGAAAAGTCAAGTTTAATTAGATTACGAAGTCAAATTGCCACGATAGCGGAATGAGCAATAACTCGTTAGCGAAACAAGTAACGAAAACAGCCTTTGTTTGAGTATCGTAGGTTGGAGTTTTCACCCCAACATCAGGGAATACATAAACAATCAAGATTCTGAATAGCAAGAAAAATAATTCTTCGCTAATCGCTTAGAATATTTTTCTAAGCTTTCAGAATGACAACTAAAGTAGCACCAATTCATGTCATTCTGAAAAGACTGAAAATCAAGCGTTCAGCGTAGATTTTCGCCTTATTCAGAACCTGTTATTTTTCAACCTGCTCCACATCTAAGCCCAAAATCTATACCTTTTCCCCCGCACCTGCATTTCTAATGCTCACTGCCGTTCGCAAAAAACTGCTTCCTCGCCCACCAATGGGGTGAGGATTTGACTCTGTAATTAAATATGCAAAAAATTTCACTTAATCAAATTTTTATAATGTTCATTATAAAAATCGCCAAATCTGTCCTCTAAAATTGCTTGACGACATTTTTGAGAAAAATCTACCAAGAATTTGATATTATGGATTGAAAGCAAAGTCGACGCAGTGCTTTCGCCACATCTCCACAAATGTCTGATATACGCTCTGGAATGATTTTTACAAGCATAACAGTCACAGCCCTCAACAAGCGGACGAGGATCATCAGCATACTGTTGGGTCTTGATATTCGATTTACCTTCCCAGGTGAAGAAAGAACCATGGCGAGCGTTTCTTGTAGGCAAAACACAGTCGAACATATCGACTCCTCGTTTAATTCCATCAAGCAAATCTTCCGGAGTTCCAACCCCCATAAGGTATCTCGGTTTATTATTAGGCAACAACGGGGCTGTGAATTCGACAAAATGATTCATTATATCTTTTGTTTCACCAACACTCAAACCTCCGATTGCATAGCCGACAGCGTCATAAGATGAAATTACAGAAGCACTTTCACGTCTTAAATCGTCATAAAAAGCACCCTGAACAATCGGAAACATTGCCTGTCGAGGATTTGTTTTGGCTTTAAAACATCTTTCAAGCCACCTGTGAGTGCGTTCCATAGCTTTTTTGGCAGTATCATAATCGCAAGGGAACGGAGCACATTGGTCAAACGCCATAATAATATCAGCCCCGATGTCCTGTTGGATTTCCATAGAAACTTCCGGATTTATAAAATGTTTCTGCCCATTTTTCGGATCACGAAATTCAACGCCGTCTTCTCCGATTTTATTCAAATGAGAAAGCGAAAATACCTGAAATCCGCCTGAATCCGTTAACACTGGCTTATGCCAATTCATCCAATTGTGAATTCCGCCAAAACGTTTTATTCTTTTGGAATCCGCTCTCAAATAAAGGTGATACGAATTTGATAGCATAATTTGTGCACCTGTGTCGACAATTTGATCTGTCGTAAGTGTTTTTACGGCAGAATTTGTTCCGACAGGCATGAAAATCGGAGTCAAAATTGAACCATGGGGAGTGTTTAAAATCCCGGCTCTTGCTCCTGTCTGCTTGCATTCGTGCACTAATTCATAGCTAAAAAATTCGTTTCCCATTATTTTTCCTTATATTAAGCTTACACTGACTAAAACGATTAGCCGGCAACGCTTTCAGTAATAAGTTCCATCATGTTTTTGTAGTTAGCACATAGCTCTTCCGGCTTGAAGTAGATATTGATTTCTCTTTCAGCACTTTCTAAGCTGTCTGAACCATGGACAGTGTTATAAGCTTTCAATTGAGCATAGTCAGCTCTGATTGATCCAACGTCAGCTTCGCAAGGATCAGTTGCTCCCAATACGTGACGAATACCTTGAACAGCTTGATAGCCTTGGAATACCATTGCCACAATCGGCCCACTTGTAATATATTTTACTAAATCAGGATAAAAAGGTTTTCCAATATGTTCTGCGTAGTGTTTTGCAGCAATTTCTTCGGTTACTTGCAACAATTTCATACCGATAAGTTTATAGCCTTTTTTTTCAAAACGGCTGATAATTTCACCGACAAAACCTCTTTTTACTCCGTCAGGCTTGATTGCAACAAATGTTCTTTCTTCTTTGTACATAATTCCTCCAATTCGTACGTATATAGTAGCATAAATATAATATTTTTAACAATTTTCAAGCTTTTTGATATTTTTGAAAAGCATTGTTGACATAATAGCACAAAGTAATATTGCAGCCGAAGCTAATCCGTACCAGAAACCTCGAATATTCAAATTGTACTTGAACGCCAAAGTGCAGCCGAGTGGGATTGACACAAGCCAATAGGCTATAAAGTTTGCGGCAAGCACAACGCCGGTCTTTTTCATACCTTTGAAAATACCGGATAGCGCAACTTGCAAGCCGTCGAAAACTTGAAACACCGCAAGCACATACAAAATTGGAACCGAAATTTTAACAAGCGTGCTGTCAGATGTGAATAACCCGACAAGGAAATGTGGGAATGTTGCAAAAACGCAAGCACTGCACATCATAAATCCGACACAAATAACTGTACCGACAAACGAATAACGTTTCAAATCTTTGACATTTCCCGCACCGTTGGCAAATCCGACCTTAACCGCAATCGCATTTGAAACCGCAAACGGAACCATAAACGAAATCGTTGTCAAAGTACAAACAAGGTTTTGCGCCGCTGCATAAACGCCGGAAACTCTTCCCATAATTATCGCAATACTGTTGAAAGCAATAAATTCTACCAGAATTGCACAAGATATAGGAATTCCGATTTTTATCAAATTTTTATAGTATCCAAAGTCTTTGTAGTCGTTGAAATTCATCATTCTGAAACAATAAATCAACAACGCAAAGCCCATAAAATATCTTACAATAAAACTTGCAACCGCAAGCCCCAAGGCTCCCAGTGAAGGAATTATCCCCCAACCAAATACCAAAAGAACATTAACCGCAATATTTAAAAATACTGCAATTGCCGTAACTAAATTCGGAAACATTACGACTTCAAAAGCCTGCAAAAATTCCTTCAAAGCAGCGTGTAAATATGCTCCAAATGTTGCAAACGCAGTCACGAACATATATTGCTTAATCATAGGTACAAGTTTTGGGTCAAACTTCAAATAATCAATTACCGGAATAAACGCCAAAACCGCAAACATTACAATTACGGCTAAAAACATTGCAAACCTAATCGTCGGATAAAAATATTTTTTAGCAGATTTTTTCTCGCCCCTAAAATTTGAAAGAAGAGGTGAAACACTTGAAATCAAACCAATACCAAATGTTTGAATACAGTTTGTAATCGCTGTTGCAATACTGATTGCTGCAAGGGTGTCTGTAGAATGACGTCCGGCTATCAATACATCACCTGCACCAATCAGGATAAAACCTAGGTTACCTAATATAATCGGAAGGGCAATGTTTAAAAGTTCTTTTGCATAATATTTAAATTGTGTACTCATACGAAAAGATTGTATCACAAACAAATTTTATAGCAAAGCGCGGTTACCAAATGTGACAAAATCAAAAACTTTGTAGCATTTGTCCAAAAGTTTTGCCACCTTTTTCAGTTGCATAATTTAGAGATTTTAAATTTGTCATTCCATCTTGCTTATTTCCAATAACCAGAAATGAAAATATATCATAACCCCATTTATTTGGTCCTTTGTGACCGTTTACATCAACTGTAAAAACAGGAGAACCAGACATACTTGCGAAACGGATATAAAGCGTCCCATTAGAGGTTATAAAAGCCGGATACTTATTCTTAATGTTAGAATCACTGAATAATTGACTTGGATCTTGCTCTTTATCCGGATTTTGTTCCGATTTTACTTTATCTGCTCCACGATAAGCTTCCGTCAAACAACCATTTTTCAATGCTTCTTTTTCACAGAATTTGACGACTTTCATTGTTTTAATTAAGTCCTCAGAAAATTTTTTGCAATCTGACATCTGGCCGTTTAAATCAGAAGGCCCAGGAGAACCATCTTGCATGACCCAATGAGTACAGCTACCGTACTTATTATATTCTGTGCATTTTATTTCCCCATACGGATCTTGATCCCAGTACCAACATGCCATCGGAGCACCATTTTGAACTTGAACAAGTTTCATAGCATTATAAAAAGTAGAATAAGCTTTTTTGAACTGGTTTTTCAAAATCATACTTTGAGCTTTGTTGATGACAGTTGGAAGAGTGATTGCCGCAACAACACCGATGATGCCGAGGGTGATTAAAACCTCAGCCAATGTAAATGCTACTTTACGGAAATTATTACAGTAGACTACGTGCGTAGCACCTTCGCGATTGCCCCCCCCCCGAGGGCTCTTCTTAATTCTTTAAACATAAATTATCCTCTCTTTCTCATATACACTTATTCTATCATATTTTCAACGCTTTTTCAACCCAATAGTTTTTAATGCACAAATAATTCTCTGAAAACCTTCAACAATTTCACAAAAAACTCAACTTTTCCCATATTATGAAAAGCATCTTTGATATTCTTTACATAGGCCTCAGCATAATATGACAAAAATGCCCAATACGAGCCAGCTTTATAGATATTATAAAGTTCAACAGGAATTTCAAAATACCCAAAATTTTCATACGGAACACTTTGAATATTTTGCTGAATTTGAGTAAACAACTTTCTGTTTACAAAAATTTTAAGCGTATCCGCAATTGTAATCTGCGTCAACGGTTCATCTTTCAATTCGAAACCAGACACCGGCACAACAAAGTCATCATCAAACTTGTCAACCATTGGAATATAAGCCATAATCATCGCATAAGCAAGTGAAAATGCCGGATACGAAGTCAAATTGTTTTTCATCTTGAACGTATAAGCAGGAATTCCCAAAACTTGCGGAACAGTCAGCAACGAAGTAGAAAATGCACTAACAACAGCCTTTGGCTTAATTTTAAGTGCGATTGCTTCAACTGGCTCCGCTGATTTCAAAATTTTAAATTTACTAGAATTAAATTTCGCTCTAAATTTATTATAAAACCAATCAGGCGTTTTCGGGTGTTCTTTAAAATACACCGTAAACCCTTTAGCCAAAAGCACTCTGATAACATTTGAATACTCTTCAAATTCATCGTTTGCAGAAATCAGATTTTTGTTCAACGAAAGGTTATGTGCACAAAAAATTACAGAATTTTCGTTTTCTTCAAAATCAATATCTTTTGCAAGAATTTCAATTTTTTCTTTAATCTTATGTTTATCAACCGCAATATTTTGAATTTTCGGATTTTGCTCTATTATCAACGGCTTAATCACATCAAAATAATTTAAAGAATAAACAGCTTTGGTTCTTTGAAATAAATTTTCGTCCAATTTTTGTGGAAAATAAGACGCCGTGCCGTTTTCCAAAGTAAAAACGTTTGCCTTTTTATAATGATTAATAAGGGTTCTTGCCTGAAAATAGAAAAGCGTATAAAAAATATTATCAAAACCGGTTACACTCAAATCTTTTTCGAACTTTTCAAAGTCAAAATTTTTCGCATTTTTCAATGTAATAGTCTTATTAAGCTCCATTCCGTCAGAATAGTCATTAAAGCAAAGAATTTTTGAAAAACAATTCAACTTTTTAGCATTTGCAGACATATTTTCAATAAACTTTGCATCAATATGGTTTGTCACAACAAGCAAAACGTTATTGTCATCAGAAAATTTTTCATCAATTATAGCAGACGATATCAACATTGAAAGAATATTTGAGCATATAAATAGATTGTTTTTCATTTAATTCCTTTTAATCAAAATTATACTTTCCTAGATGTTGGACTAGGAAGCCCAACCTGTTTTGTCGGCATAGCAATGCCGACCTACTACTCTAGGGGCGAGGGGAAAGACTCCGCACTCACAATTCTAATACCCATACTGTTCGTGTTCATTCAAATACTGCTTAACCGTATTCAATGACGACTGAACAATTCTCGTAACCCTTGACGGGGAAAGCCCGATTTGGCGTGCAATATCTTTCACCTGCATATTTCTATAAAAACGATATTCAACAACAGTTCTTTCTTTCGGAGGCAATTTTGCAATTGCTGCTCTAATCATACGACCCATTTCAGTAATCTCTGCACTTTCGTCAGGTTGTGCGTGCGGATCTTTCAAAAAGTCAAACGGAGAATCATTATCACTCGCAGCAGCAGCCAAGCCGTCAATGGAAAGAATTGTTTCGTAAACAGCTTCACGGACTTTAGCTTTTTGCATATCCATGCCTTCAACTGCTTCTTCCGGATCAACCTCATCGTCTGATTTGTGTTTCAAAGAATACCATTTATAACGAATTCTCAACTCGTTTCTGATAGCCCATCTTACAGCAGTCGCAATGTATGCAGCATTATACCTTTCCAATTGTTCTGGAGTTTTATTCTTTATTAAAACTTGAATAGCCAAAATCCCGATAGAAACTAATTCCTCGTAATCAACCATGTGCTGAGGAATACGTCTGTGCTCGACTTTGGCAACTTTTTGAACTATGTCTATATATTCTTGTAATTTATTTTTATTCTGCATAACCATGATTATAGGAACATTTTAGCACAGATTTTACTTAATTGTTCCATTATTTGATGTATTTTTTAACTTATATACAAAAAGTAGGATTTCCGCAATTGCTTTGTACAATTCCGGCGGAATTTGCTGGTTCAAATCCACCATCTTGAAAAGTGCGCGTGCAACCGGCGCATTTTCTATTACCGGAATTCCATGTTCTCTTGCAATTTTTATAATCTTTTTCGCAATAAGCTCAGTTCCCTTTGCAATAAGCATTGGAGATGCCATCTCTTCTGCCTTATATTTCAAAGCACAAGCAATGTGAGTCGGATTTGTTACAACAAAATCAGCGTCCGGCACAGCGTCCATCATACCCTGTTGCAACATTTGCATACGACGTTGACGGAGTGCCGCCTTAACGTTCGGGTCTCCTTCAGTGTTTTTATATTCGTCTTTAATTTCCTTAAATGACATCTTTTGGTCTTTTAAAAACTTCCATTTCGTAACCCCATAATCGGCAGCCGCAATTACCAAAAAGGCAATGCACGCCTTGAAAATAAAGTCCGTAATAAGCTTTCCAAACTCTATCATTACGGCAAAATTGTTGTCGATTGCAGCAAGCATCAAAATATTTTCAATGTGCTGCATATAAACACTCCAACCGATATAACCTAACAGAATTACTTTCAAAATATTTTTAAACAATTCAAAAAGAGTCTTTATAGACACAATATTTTTGAAATACTTTGTAGGGTT
>ERZ1034925.1089-NODE-1089-length-10043-cov-11.128354_pt1 | contig 10043 bp, 17 predicted proteins | sample MGYA00520687_ERZ1034925 | MGnify/ENA primary metagenome ERZ1034925 (study PRJEB33766, sample SAMN09781758) | gut metagenome | biome: gut microbiome | host: Homo sapiens | place: Madagascar | study: EMG produced TPA metagenomics assembly of the PRJNA485056 data... | reverse complement strand
GTGTAATTGTACCTGTATATAATGTTGAAAAATATTTGGAAAAATGTTTAACTAGTTTAGTTAATCAAACGTTAAAAGATATAGAAATAATTGTAGTAAATGATGGTAGTTCTGATAATTCGCAAAAAATAATAGATAAATATGCAAAAAAATATAAAAATATAAAAATATATACATCATGAGCATGCAGATGAATCCGACTACTCATGTTGTATATCTGAAAGCGTCAAATTAAAAGCTCTATATCGAGCGCGTATGATGGTTTTTCTTTTCTGCCTAAAAATATATAATCTATCCTTTTCACAGCGTTTTTGAGAAGTATATTTTTCTCTTCCGCTGAAAGATCATCGTTCCTGAGGCCATCAACCGCGGCTCGTAATCTAATAACTTGATCACTGTAATTTATACGCTTCGGCCGGTTCTTCTTTAATGCGTCTATCTTTTGACTCAGATCATTCATTTCCGCCCTGATAGAGCTGTTACGCTCTAAAAAAACATCTTCCGAATAGATTCCCTTTTCAAGTAGGTCGTATTGCTTCTTTTCTTGCTCTGCCATCGATTGTAGTTCATCTTCCATCCTCTGTATCTGCTTTGTGTAAATGCTGTCATCGTCCGAATCACTGCTGTTTGTTTTCGCTTCTAATTCTATAGAAATCGACTCAAGCGAATTGGAGACGTTCTTTATCGCTTCGTCCAGGTATGCAGACTTTCCTCCACACCCTTTTGTCCGGCATTCTATACGGTCCTTTGTGTTCCTTTTATAAGGGTGCCGTGTCATTGATCGGCCACATTCAGAACAGTATACCAGTCCGGCTAGAGGGTTTTTGATTGAATGATCTATGTGTGCACGAGGGTCGTTTTTGAGCATTATTTGCACACCGTCATATACATATTCTTCTACAAGGCCCTTGTGTCTTCCTTTTACTAACACAACGTCTTCGGGGTCGGCCGTGCTCTTCTTTCTTACAAGATGCCCGTCTTCATACGAAAATTCGGTTTTTGTATACGCAAAACGGATGTAGCCTTTGTAATGAGGATTCTGAAGAACGAAGCTCACAGAAGAACGCTCCCACTTTTTGCCCCTTGGTGGTTTGACGTTTATGCTATTTAGATAGAGCGCAATTCGTCCCAGACTTTTGCGTTCAAAAAATTTCATATCAAAAATTTTTGTTACGACCCAACCGAACTCACCGACTTCCAGTGTCGGGCCGATTTCGTCATTCACCTTTTCGTAACCGTACGGCGGTATGCTGCCAATAAAATTCCCCTTCTGAGCCGACAGGACTCGACCTCGCCAAAGGATTTCTTTCGTATACTCAAGATAGTCATTCCCTCTCATTAGTTCCTGTTCAAAAAATTTACGCTGCATCTTGTTCGACAGGTCGTATTCCATTTGAAGGGTTATAATGCGCGTGTTCGAATACCTGAAAGCGTTTTCGACCTTTCCACAATCTTCCAGATCGCCTCTTGTGAGTCGCTGCGGTTCGACAGTAAGAACAGCCTTAACATTGTCAGATTCGATGATCCGCAGCAGCTCTATCATCTTCGGACGTTCAATGATAGTTTCGCCCGAGACGACTTCGCGAAGAATGTGATCTTCGCGGATGCGATAGCCGAGCTTTTTCAGCGCCAGTTCCTGAAGCATTGTTTCGTGCCTGGCAAGTACATCCTCTACAGATTCAAGAGGACTGTCTGCCCGGCTCTTTCTTAGATATATATAGTATTCATCCATTTTGTTTTTCCTCATTTTTTTATTGTAATTTTTTGCAATCACAGTATAATGAAAGTACGGAAGTACATACATTCATTTTTTTCTTTTTGTGTTGTGCAATACCACATGCATACACTTACCAACACACATGCTCTCTAGCGTGTAAATACCCATTTCGTGTACAAGTATCAAATGCTCGATGCATGAAACCTCCTTTCGATAGAAGCCCCGACGCCAAACGGGGCTTTTATTTTTGCCCTTTTTCACCAATCTCGTTCTCGTTTGGGAGCACAATTGTGTAACACCCTTTTCCGTCAATAACTGCCTGCCGTCCCCGCTTGATCGCAAGATTCAGAAGGCTCATGTTCGGTTGCACGTGTGCCGGATTGTTCAAGATGTCTTTCGATTCTGACACTTCATAACTTATCGCTATGCTTGCGGCGATGTTTAATCTGTATTCCAGCGGTGTCTGCAAGTAGGCCGTCAGCATTTCTAGGATACAGATCGGGGACGATCCGTGGCAGCCTTGCAGGATGTATAGAAGTTTCCGTTTCTGATCTACAGTTAGATTAGATACAAGCGTCAGAAGCGCAATCCCGACATCCTTTTCATTCGCACCGGGTTCGATCCGATCAAATTCGTACGGATAGAGAAGCTTCAAATAATACGGCATCGGCTGGATACCGAGAACCATGAACCACTCAAAACCCATTTGCTGAGACGGGCAAGACGTCCCGTTCTCCCAGTTCTGGACCGTCTTTTTACTTACTCCTAGAGCCTTGGCCATGTAGTCTTGACTCTTTCCAGCCGCTTCCCTTGATGCCCTCCACATTTTTGCGAATCTTTCCGAAATGTCATATTTTTTCATCATATAGAAACACTTCCTTAATTTTCCCTCTTTCGGTGTAAAAATTTTCCCTCTTTTTAACGAAAAAATGATAATTACGCAATCTCTACTGGTTTGATAGAATATAATCGTAACTAATATTATATAGAAACGTTAAAAATGATTGGGATGGTGCACATGAACAAGAAGAAGCAGATCAGGGAGATTGAACAGATGCTCCTTGATGCGGACTGTGACACCGTAACGGCTGTTCACGGTGTATTGTCGAGGCTCAGGAAGCCTCGAGATGAACGAACGTGTTGTTTTTTTAAGCTTGTTGGAAAAATTGGCAAGCGATTCAGAAAGCGGGATAGTATATGAGTAACGACGACCTAAAAATGTACATTAAGAAGCACATTGACGAGATAGAAGACAGCTCGCTGCTGCTTTTCATTTACAAGGTAATAATCAACCTGATATAGTTGTATCAACTCAATTCAGTTGATGTATCTAGTTGATATATAAGCAACAAGGCCCCTCACGATATCGTGAGAGGCCTTTAAACTACTTATTTTTCACCTCATAAGATGCTGTCTTATATGTAATTACTGTACCGCTAGGCTCGTCGTTGTCGTACTGTACAACTTCTACCTTGTGCGTTCCTGCTTTGAGTGCGTCGCCCTGTAAATCCAGTGATATCTGTGACTCTGCGAGCTGTTCTTTTGCCGTTTCTTTTCCATCAATATAGATATATGACAGATGTGATCCGTCCATCCCCGTTGAGTCAAGACCGATCTGATCCAGAACAGTGTCCGCTGCTTCGAAGAGTACCGGAACGTTTCCATCCTCAGATGTGCCGGATGCACAAGCGATGTACATTGTACCGTCTCCCATATCTTCATAGTCACCGGAAAAATCAACTCCGGCGGCCGCTTCTGTAGCCGCTTCTGTTTCTTGTGCCTCAGATACAGCCACGCTTTGAGCTGCTTCTGTTGCCGGTGCCTGTGTCTCTGTAGTCTTGCCACCACATGCTGTGATGCTTGCAACGATCATAGCGAATGTGACCGCTGTACAGATGAATTTTTTCATGTTCCCTCTACTTCCTTTCTTTATATATCAGGAATAGCCCCGGATTGTTCCGGGGATTCCCAACTATCATTCTTCTGGCGTTGCCGCTTCGGCAAGCCTTTTGACGAATTCAGCGAACACCATCAGCTGTTCGTCTGTCATCTTCTCCATCGATCGGCACAGTTCCAGAGATATTTTGTATCTCATGGAGCCCTTGTCCTTATAGAGACGACCGACTAACTCAGCCAGTTCGTCATCAGAACCTTTTATATAAGGTTCGCCTTCTCCTGTCCTGAGCCAATGCTCATTGACTGAGAATGTTCTGCATATTCCCAAGGCCATTTGGTCTGTCAAGGTTCGCGCCCCTAATTCTACATGCGATAACGCTTGACGCGTTACGCCTAGACGTTTCGTGAATTCTTCTTGAGTCATTCCGCTGTCTTTTCGAACCATGCGAACCCTTTCGCCTTCTGTCATTTCCTCACCTCTATTCTCTTTTATCTTGATTATATAATACCACATTAAAAAACAAAAATCAATAAAAAATGCAACAAAGTAGCGAAAAAGTTATTGACATGCGCAACGTTGTAGCGTATAATGTAAACAGAGTAGCAAACAACCACAAGGAGGAGAAAATATGAAAAAGTATGTAGGCATTTCTGAAGCAAATGAAGGATCAGTTTATTTCATCGGAAAAACAGATGAAATAAAGGCGATCTACAAAAGTATCGCCAGACACGGCGAGAACGTAGGGCCATTGTACAGCCGAAACCCTCTTTTCTCTCCCTATAAATACGTCTATTGTATTTGCATAGACGTTGATGGCTGGATGACAGTCACGACAAGCGATGATTTTGCATTGATGCTTGTCAATGGAGAGATTGAAGAGGTATAGGGAATATGAGAATGACCACCCGGTACTGATGATGGCAGGTCAGAAAGGAGAAAACATGAAGATATCTAAGAAAGAATATTGTGAAATGATTCGTAACGCTTTTGAGTGTTCGCGTGATTACCTTTATAAAGGTAAATACAAAGACGCCTATTTCCAGTTGGGGCTTGTAAGAGGAATCATTATCGTTATGAGTTCAGAGGAAGTAATTACACAAGAGGAATTTAATAAACTTTTGAAAGCCACATTTGACATTGAAAGATGCACAGAGAATTACACAGAAGCATTGAAAGCACTGGAGGAATAGAGATGGTATTTAAAATCTTATGTTTCGCCATGGAGCTGTACTGGTGGTTTAAATTCAATCAGGCGACCAGAAATCACAACAATACTGAACAAATTGAGTACGGGGTATGGTGGCTGTCAATGCTCATATTACTTTTGAGATGAGTATCTCGGCGTCAGTTAAGCCGTAGCGTCAAAGCAAGCGCCGGATTTAAAAATATAAGAAAGGGGGGCTTTAAATGGCTGAGAAAATAACAAAATTTGAGCGCCATCGTATTTACGATGACATTCTGAATGAATGTGATAAGGTCGATGACATAACCTATCTTTACAAGTTGCAAGGAGCGGCAGCAATGATTGGAATAATGTCAGAATTCGCAAAGTCAGAACATAAAGAGCAGAAAGAAAGAGGTGCGTAAGAATTTAATTTTTGCAGTTACGGTGCATCAATTAACAGTATAACTGTTAATAGCAATAAACGAAAGGAGACAAAAAGATGAAGCTCAGTAGAGACAAAGTCAGAATTTCTATGATTAGAAAGAAGATGACAATTGACGAGCTGGCGAAGACTTACGGCTGTTCGAGAAGCCGAATTTATGTGCTTCTGAACAGTCAGAACATAAGACAGAGCAGCGCCGAAAAATTTGCAAAGGCGCTCGGATGCGAAACAGTAGATATTATTGAGGAGGCATAGCATGAACGAGATTGTGAAAGTCAATTACGACAACGAACAGCCGACCGTGTCGGCGAGAGAGCTGCATAACGGATTAGAAGTGTCTGAACGTTTTCAGTCATGGTTCAATCGTCAGTTGCAGTACGGTTTTGAGGAAAGTTCCGATTATGTAGGGTGTAAAGAATTTAACACCCTAGCAAAACAGGAGTTGCAGGACTATCAAATTTCTATCGACATGGCAAAGCAGATTTGTATGCTTCAGCGGTCGGATAAAGGAAGACAGTATAGACAATATTTTCTTGACCTTGAAAAAGCATGGAACACACCGGAACAGGTCATGGCAAGAGCCTTAAAGCTTGCTGACAAAGAGATTGACCGTCTGAAAGCAGATAACAAGGTTCTTCTTGAGGATACAGCCAGAATGAAGCCGAAGGAAATCTTCGCCGACGCTGTGGCCGCAAGCAGCACAGCGATTCTGATCGGAGAGCTTGCGAAGCTGCTTAGACAGAACGGCATCGACATTGGACAGAACAGACTGTTTGATTGGATGAGAAAAAATGGCTATCTGATCCGTCAGAAAGGCAGCGCTTACAATACGCCGACACAGCGAAGCGCCGACCTTGGCATCCTGACAACAAAAGAGACTGTGATCGTCCGTTCGGATGGCTCTACAGAAGTCAAAAAGACTGTAAAGGTGACAGGCAAAGGGCAGCAGTACTTCATCAATAAGTTTTTGAAGGCTGCAAGCTGATTGGAAGGATGGTGAGCACATGAAAAGAAAAGGAAACGATGACGAACTGTATCTTGCAAACGTGCTGCATTTCGAAAACTGTACGGTCTACCTCTATAGACCGATACTGACACCGGAAGAGAGGGAACGCCGGTATGAAAATATTCGCAGGGCACTGCGGAGAATAGGGCCGTCGCTTATTGCGGCGGAAGAAAGAAGAAAGAAAAAGGAGATGGAGAAAAATGAGCAAGCTGCAAATTCCTCAGTGGGAGAAGAGAGAAAAGACGATTTATGTCGAATGTGAAGAGGTGGACGACCGCCCGGCTATCAGCCCGATCAAAGCGGCAGCGTGTGAGGTAGCGTGTGGTATGCATCTTCTGGCGTTCCTCGCATCAGCTTGTATCTTCGTGAATACGAGCTTTAACCTATCAACACTTTTATTCACATTATATTGTGCCTTTGGGGCGTTCTGGTTCGGATCAGCCGCAAGCAGCATAGGAGGTATGTATGAATAGAAGAAATGGCAAGTGGATTGATGAGTTTGCTTATAAGATAGCGCTTTCTGCTCCGTGCGTATGCATGGGGACACTAGCTGCTTTAGTGTGGGCGGTTATCTTGAAACTTTTGAATTCAATGGTTTTCAAGGTTATCGTGTCAATTCCGGCGGTCATCCTGCTTGTATCCATTGCCATTCTCTTATACGAGATATGGAGAGGCGATTTTGAAGACAATGATTAATATTTAGGAGGAAACAAAATTGCTATCAAAAATGAAAAAGCCAACTGGTCCGCCAACCAGTCAGCCGAAAAAAATGAAAAAATCACTCATCGTGATTATATCACAGCGTTGCCGGTTTTGAAAGAGACTGTTGAAATCTATGTTGACGATTTTGAAAATCTTGTCAGATCAGACACAAAAATGATGATCTTGACAGAACTTTTTGAGAACAAAGCAACTGTCACGCAGGACGTTCTGTTTACGATCCTCGGCGTTGCGGGAAGAAAAAAAGATAATGGTTAAACTTACGATATTAAAAAACCGTGAGGAATGGCTGAAAGCCAGGACAAGGATAGGCGGCTCAGATGCCTCTGCGATTGTCGGAAAAAATCCATACAGGAGCAATGTTGATTTATGGCTTGAAAAGACCGGACAGGCTGTTCCGGAGGATATCTCTGATAAGTCCTATGTCAAATATGGCATATCGGCAGAACCTCATCTGAGGGCCTTATTCGCTTATGATTATCCGCAATATAAAGTCTGGTACGAAGAGAACAACATGTTCACCAACGATAAATACCCATGGGCACATGCTTCTCTTGATGGGTGGCTGATGGATGCGGATGGCCGTATGGGGGTTCTTGAAATTAAGACCACAGAAATCTTGCAGTCTATGCAGAGAGAAAAATGGAAAAACAGGATTCCTGGTAACTATTACATACAGGTTCTTCATTACCTGATTGTTACAGAATTTGATTTTGTTGTGCTGAAAGCGCAGCTTAAGAGTCAGTTTGGTGATGAAGAGGTCTATTTACAGACAAGACATTACCGAATTGAGCGGTCAGAGGTTCAGGAAGACATTGATTATCTGATATCTGCAGAGAAAAAGTTCTGGCAGCAGGTCCGGGAGCGGAAGAGGCCAAACATGATATTACCAGACATAAATATATGACAGACAAAAAAGGAGAGATAACAAATGGAATTAAGAATTGTACCATATCAGATCCCGGAGAAGATTGAATTCAACTATGAAGAAATCATACGGGAAATCGAACCCGTTGTTAATGAAAAAGCTAGCATTTATTATTCAGATGAAGATATTCCTGTTGCAAAGAAAGATAGGGCTAAATTTAACACCTTTAAAAAAGCAATAAATGATGAAAGAATCCGTATGAAAAAAGAATATATGAAACCTTTTGAAGAATTTGAAGCAAAGGTGAAAGATATCAACGCTCTTGCAGACAAGGCGGTCATTGCTATTGATAAGCAGATCAAGGAATATGAGGACAATCAGAAGCGTGAGAAGCTGGATAAAATCAAAGCTCTTTGGACGCAAATGGCTGTTCCTGAAGGTCTGACAATGGACAAAGTTTACGAGGAAAGAATGCTGAATACGTCTTTCAGTATGAAGAAAGTTGAAACATGCTTTGAGCTTGCTATTTGCAAATTTAACAGAGACATGGCTACACTGGCGGCGTTGCCTGAATTTGGTTTCGAAGCACAGCAGGTATACATTTCTACTTTCGACATCAATAAAGCGCTTGCTGAGGGGCAGAGAATGGCACAGATCCAGAGGCAGAAGGCTCAATATGAGGCAGAACAGGCAAGAAGAAAAGCAGAGGAAGAGGCAAAGAAAGCTGCAGAACAGGTGCCGGTTGAAGTGGTTACAGCTGAAGAGATTGCTCAGTCAAAGCAGGAATATATTGATGCTGCTTCAGCAAATGGTATTCACGTGATGGATGATCCTTCAAAACAGTGGGTAGGATTCAAGGCGCTTCTGTCAACAGAAGATGCGCTTGCACTGCGTGATTTCTTCAAGAGTAGGAATATTCAGTTTAAAGCAGTTTAGAAAGGAATAGGTGAATAACATGGCAGTAAATAACAGATTAGCAGCAAAGACAGCAAAAAACAGCAACGCAGTTGAGTATGAAGCAGGAGGCATGAAGGTCAGACTGACACCGGAGATTGTAAGGAATTACCTTGTCAGCGGCAATAAAGAGGCCGTCTCCATGCAGGAATTGGCTATGTTCATGAATCTCTGCAAGTACAGCCAGCTCAATCCGTGGGCAAAAGAAGCGTACTGCATCAAGTACGGATCTGAACCAGCAGCGATGGTTGTAGGTAAAGAAGCCTTTCAGAAGAGAGCCGAAGCCAATCCAAACTATGATGGCTCTGAAGCTGGCATTGTTGTTCTGGATGAATCCGGAGAAATTGTTTACAGGAAAGGTACGATCAAGCTTCCTGGCGATGAAATCGTTGGTGGCTATGCAGAAGTTTGGAGAAAAGACCGTACCCACAGTACACGAATTGAAGTGAGCTTTGATGAATACGCCGGCAGAAAGAAAGACGGTTCACTGAATAGTCAGTGGTCAAAAAAGCCGTCCACAATGATTAGAAAGGTTGCCCTGGTGCAAGCTCTCAGAGAAACATTCCCATCAGCTTTCGGTGGTATGTATACAGCAGAAGAACAGGGAACAGAGGAGCCAGAAGCATATGCTATGACTCCACCAGTAGAGGAAGCAGCCGCTGTGCAAGCTCAGGTGCAGGCAGAAACTGAAAAGGCAGAGCAGATTGAGCAGAAGCACGAAATCAATGCAGCAGGAGCTGTTGTGGACGCCAAAGAGGCATTATTTGGAAATAATTAATTTCAGGAGGAATAATAAATCATGAAAGGCTACAAAGGATTTAGAAAAGGTCTTATATGCAAAGGAAAACAATATGCAGAGAATACTGTTTTTGAAGAAGAAGCCGTAATTTGTGAAAATGGGATGCATTTTTGCAAAAATCCGTTTGACGTTCTCGATTATTACGGCTTCGTAGATGAAAAAGGAAGTATGAACGAATTTGCGGAAGTTGAAGCTCTTGCTGAGACATATACAAACGATAATAAGAAATATTGCACGACCAAGCTGAAGGTAGGTGCAAAGCTGTCGTTTGCCGGATTTGTTAAGACGTGCGTTGATTTTGTTCTCGAAAAAACGACTGTAGAGATAGGAGATGTAGACGAAAATAAGATTTGTTCATCCGGTTACTCTGCGCAGATCGGTTCATCCGGGAACTCTGCGAAGATCGGTTCATCCGGGAACTATGCGCAGATCGGTTCATCCGGGAACTATGCGAAGATCGGTTCATCCGGGAACT
>ERZ1034925.1088-NODE-1088-length-10057-cov-4.811838_pt1 | contig 10057 bp, 9 predicted proteins | sample MGYA00520687_ERZ1034925 | MGnify/ENA primary metagenome ERZ1034925 (study PRJEB33766, sample SAMN09781758) | gut metagenome | biome: gut microbiome | host: Homo sapiens | place: Madagascar | study: EMG produced TPA metagenomics assembly of the PRJNA485056 data... | reverse complement strand
TTCCTGCCCCTTTGCCAACATCTGACAGGCAACTTGTAAACGGTAAGTTGTTATATACTCTACAGGTGTCATGTGCAGACAGTCATGGAACACTCTATAACACTCCCTTTCGCTTAGATATGCTGCCGCAGCAAGTGCTGGAATAGATATTTTTTCTCTGTAATGTTCATGAATGTATATCATCATCAGCTTTATTTTATCGTTGCTTTTGTTATGTTCCCCTTTCTTTTCACGCATAGAGCAAGATAGTTCAAAAAGCATGAGCCATATTTCCATTAGTGCTCCCCGCAGTTTTATTTCATATCCAAATTCATCACTGGATAAACGAAATGAGGCAGCAAGCAGTTTCAAAATTCTTTCTTCTTCCGCATTGCCCGGAAAAAGCGGGATTACCTCAATCTGCGGGGCTGTTATGACAGGCGCAATATATTTTTGTTCAATCCTGCTTCCCTGTTCTCCGGCAAGTAAGGAAACATCGAAAATATGAAGCAGTTGTATATTCTTTTCTTCCTCTGATATTGCTTTTGTCATATGGAGTATATTGGAATTTATCATGCCGCCGCTTCCAGCCGGAAACAATATTCTTCCTCCTGGCGTATCATATTCAATACTGCCGCTTTCCATATAAAAAAGTTCCACTGCCCTGTGCCAGTGCCACGGTACATAACGCCCTATATACTTGTCAAGTTCTGCTCTCGAAGCGATATAGGGAAAATCTTTGTCAAAACCGGGAAGCAATTCTTCCTTACTTCCGGTATAAAATTCAATGCTATGGATATTTTTCATGTCTGTTCACCTGCACATCTGGAATTTTGTATCTGCTTTATGGATTAAATATACTGGAATAGCTCGGTAATTGTCAATCAATCAAAACAGATATTTCTTAACTTCTTCAGAAACGAGTTTTATCGCATAATCATGTGGAACATCGTCCTTTAAAAGAATTTCGAGACTATAAATTCAACCGCTCACTATGACAAACTGATCATCCACTTACGATTCCTAAAAACAAGCAGTGATATGACTAACCTGAATAGCTCTTCTGTGGTAAGCAACGTATACACACCCACTATTCCCCATTCAAATACATATGCTGCAAGCAGACACAGAGGAATTCCAATACACCATGTTCCGACGATGTCAATAATCATAATAATCTTTGTATTGCCACCACTTCTTATGATACCTCCGCCAAGTATCATATTTTCCACCTTGACCGGAGCATATAATGCAAAAACAATAAGAAGAATTCTTCCAAGCCCTTTTACACTATCGTCTACACGATACAAGCCGGTATAAACTCCTGCCAGAAGAATTAACAATGCCGATACAACAACTGCACCAAATAATCCCGCATACATAATCTTCTTTGACTCTTTGTAAGCCTCATCATATTCCTTCCTGCCAAGTCTCTTACCCACCATTACACCTGCCGCCGCTGATAACCCACTTAAGGCGCCCACGATAAGGCTCTGTATCGGACAGGTAAGTGTATAAGCCGCAAGGTTTGATGTGCCAAGATGACCATACACCGCAGACTCCACATTTTGTCCAAGGCTCCACAGAAATTCACTGGCCAGAATCGGCATAATTATCATCAGATAGTCCCTGATGGTAATTTTTCTAAAATGCAACGACAGTACCGGTCTATCACCATCTTTTCTGATACAGATACCAAACCCTATCACAATAAATACCAGATTAAATAGCTGTGAAATAAGTGTCGCCATTGCCGCCCCTTTTATTCCCAGACATGGAAATCCGAATTTTCCAAATATCAGTAAATAATTCAGTCCACTATTTACAATGACTGCTCCCAGACTCGCCCAAAATGGTATGTCTGCATGCTCCTTGCATCGCATCCATGAAGATAAAACAGCACTGACCGCCATCGGAATATAGGAAAATGCTATGATTCTAAAATATACTGCACCTGCATTGATAATATTCACATCTCTCGTATAAAGTCCAAGAATCTGCGCCGGAAATAAACCAGATACAAACAAAAACATTGCCGATATCATAATTCCGCAAATAAGGCTCACATCAAAGCTGCTCCATACTTCCTCAGAATCCTCAGCACCAATAAACTGTGCAATTAAAATTCCGGCAACCGTACTTACCACACCGATCACTACAGAGAAAATCAGAGAAAAATTACCGCATAATCCAACCGCCGATATATTGGTTTCTCCTAATTGACCGATCATAACCTGGTCAATAATGGAAAATGAAGCCTGCAGCATACTTTGCATGGTAACGGGAATTGCTATTTTACACAATGATTTCATAAACTTTGACATTACAACAACCTCGTACTTTCCCTTTTTACTAATTTAACCGGCAATACGATCCCGGCTTCATAATCTAATCCATCTTCTAAAACTCTGCCTTCATATTTTACATTGTCATTCACTACCACTCCGATAATTCTTGAATTATTTCTTGCAAGCAAAATGCCTGCCATATTCGGTATATATCCCGACCTCTCCAACTCCTGTTGGACACGTTTCACTGTTTCATCTGAAATCTTTTCTGTTTTACCATGAATCACCTTTGAGACAGTCGCAGTGCTAAGTCCTAATGCATCTGCAACATCTATAATCCGAACCCTGTTCTGTGCCATATTCATCCCTTCTTTATCAGGTATTCTGATTATATGGTACTATAGAAACAGGGTTTTTACAAAGGTTAAACGTGTAACCCATTACAAAATTCGCATTTGTTTTTTGTGAATATTGGTTCCTTTTTAATTCAAAACTTCTACTTCCTTTTTTCTGATTCTCTTTAAAAATACATATCCCACCACACATGCTACAAGTTCTGTAATCGGAAATGCCCACCAGATCAGTGCAACTGTCATCTGACCAGTTCTGACAAACACGGAAAAAATTCCAGCCAGTGGCAGGATAATGATAATCTGTCTCAACAGGGAGATAACCAATGATTCCATGCCTCCATTCAGTGCCTGATAGATTCCCTGATATGCCACATTGATTCCTGCAAACAGAAAACTTACCGAAATTACTCTCATTGCACTGATAAAATATGCTCTTGACTGTCCCGCATTAAACAACGTTGCAAAAGCTCCGGGGAAAATCTCTGTAATTGCAATACCTAAAATCATTAATGCAGCAGTATAGATCAGACCATACTTAATTCCATCTTTAATTCTCTTCTTGCTTCCCATTCCATATGCAAATGCAATGATCGGAGTGATTGCATCTCTAAGCCCAAATGCAAGAAACAATACAAACTGCTGCACCTTATAGAATAACCCATATGCCGTCTGTGCCGACGGACTGAATTTCAAAATTAAATTCATCACATAAACCATGATAGACATAAGTGCCTGTGCAATAATTGCAGGAAGTCCAATTGCATAGATTTCCCTGATTATTCTACCTTCCGGTTTCATATATTTTACACCATGCTCAAATTCCTTATTGTATTTTATATGGAAAATGAATAACAATACCGCTGATGTAACCTGACCGATCACGGTCGCATAAGCCGCACCTGCCACTCCCATTTCCGGCACCGGTCCGATACCATAGATCATGATTGGATCCAGAATAATATTTACTACTGCTCCTACCACCTGACCGATTGTAGAATATAGGGATCGTCCGGTTGCCTGCAATAATTTCTCGAATAAGGAAAAGAAAATTATTCCAAACGAAATCACACAGCATATCCTTAAATAATCTGTTCCCATAGAGATCACTTCCGGATCAACCGTCTGTGATGCGATATAAGCTTTGACGCCAAATATTCCAAACAGCAGACATACCGCATAAATAATTACTCCCAGGAACAAACTGTTTCCTGCAATTTTAGCAGCCTTTTTCCCGTCACCCTGTCCCAATGTTCTTGCCAGAAGTGCATTCGCTCCTACTCCGGTTCCTATTCCAACCGCTACCATAAGCATCTGAACCGGAAATACCAGTGTAAGCGCATTCAGTGCCGCCTCACTTCCTACTCGCATATTTCCAACAAATGCACTATCTACAATGTTATAAACCGCCTGCAATGCCATGGATAAGATCATCGGTATCCCCATCTGCACCATAAGCTTATTGACCGGCATCTCCTTCATCTTGTTACTTTCTGCCATCTTAACTTGATCCTCCTTTTTTTGCATAAAAAAAAGAGCAGCAAAACTGGATTTACGCAGATTTGCTACTCGTTCGTTCCTCATTATATTTATAATTTTCTAAAAAGTCAAACAAAAATTTCAAGGTATTTTCCGGTTCCTCACACACAGTTTTATAATAGGTGATAGACTGGTTTCATTTTATCAAAGGTACAAAACTCTTTGAATCCTAACATTTTTAATTCCTGTTTTGTTTCATCAATAAATGCTCCTAAATATTCCGGTTTATGACTGTCACTTCCAATGGTGAGTATGCGTCCACCTAACTCCCGGTATAATTTCAAAATATCCCTTGATGGAGTGAGATCAGTCAGACCATATCTCTGACTAGATGTATTTATCTCAATGCCTTTTCCATCAGCAATGACAGTTCTTAAAATCTCTGTAAGTAATGGCTTTAACTTTTCAAATGGATAAGTACCTGCTTTATCATATCTGGTAATTAGATCCATGTGTCCCAACACACTGTAATTATGATAATTCTTAACAAGATACAACAATTCTTTATAATAGTATTCATTATATTCCTGCTGTGTCCTGCCCTGCTGAAACTCCTGATTCCAGAACTCCTTATCTTCTACTTCGTGTACAGACAGAATGATAAAATCAAAAGGATACCTTGCAAACAACTTTTCGTATTGATCGATCGTATGTGCCTGCATACCAAATTCCAATCCCAGTTTCAAGGTGATATCCTTATTATACAGCGCACTCAAATCCTTAAATGTTTCATAATATACCGGATAATCAACATTGGCTACCGGCATTTTGTCCGGCTCTCCAACTCCCCCCTTACGGTAGATCATTCCACCCGGTTCATCCCAGTCTTTCTTAACACCATAATCCACATGATCTGTAAAGCAGATTTCATCCAATCTCATTGTAATAGCATCTGTTATCACCTGTTCCATTGCATAATCAGAATCATCACTGAATTCTGTATGCACATGATAATCAACTCTCATAATGTGCCCCCCTACATTTTTAAATATTTTTTAGTTATTCCCGCTGTAAACTGAATAACCGGTCCGGAAATAATGATTGTTACGATTGTACATATGCCAAACTTTCCGCCTAATAAAACTCCGGCAATCACCATAACAATATCCAGTATCATCCGCACTACTTTTACCTGCCAGCCGTTCTTTTCCGCAAGAGAGAAAGTTAATGCTTCATAAGAACCACGTCCCAGTGAAGCTGCTGCATAAAATCCTGTTCCAACCGCAAAGAGCATGACTCCCAACAACATGATCAGTGCATTCACCCACAAATGAGTACTGTACACATGTGCATTTGCAAATAAATCAACACAAAAGCTATACACAATCTGATAAAGTATTGTACCGATATGTATCTGTGATCTGTCATAGAAAAATGCGAATACAATCATAACTATAGCTACAATCAGAGATGCCATACCTATACTTATATGAAATGTCTTAGAAATTCCTTGCCACAAAACGGCAAGAGTTGCACCTCCGAACCCTGCATATAATGCAAGGGTAATGCCATATGCCGCTATGATGGAACCAATCACGATGATTATTATTTTTTTGACCCATTCTGTTTTACTCATTGTTATATTCCTTCTAAAAATCCATACCAGATTATTCAGTTGGTGCACATATCATATTCCATGCTTCCTCGTCAATCTCTTCATTTGGCATAGAAATTTTTACCCACCTCAATATTAAAACCATAATCACAATAAAACGGCGGGTTGACCCATGCATTCTCTGATTCTCCAAAAAGTTCTTTTACTATATCTGCAATCTTCTTAAAATCGGAACGATCTGCAAAATTAAGCTGCTGCAATATCTTTCTACACCTTACCTGCTCTTCCATAACTGCCTCGTCTGCTATATAGGCAAGCTGCTTATTTCTTCGTTCTCGCATGTCCATTTTCTGATCCTCCATTTCTTACAATTCATTATCCAATCTCTTACCGCTATGATCGGATATGCACAGCAAAATTTCCCAAATAAAATTCTGCTAAAAGACATATCCACTGCCGGAAACTGCTGTAAAACCAAATGTACCTCGCTTTTTCAAAAGTATTTAGACACATCCCCTATGCTGTATCTAAACCACTATCGTTTAGACAAATCTATATTTCTTCTTAGAAATACAACTATGTCTATTACTGAAATTGCATATGCATGTGGATTTTCAAATACCAGTTATTTCTGCGAACTTTTCCGGCAGTATTATGATACTACTCCTGGCAAATATCGAAAGAACCATTAATTGTTCCGATTGATCAAATCTCCTGCAAGCCTTCATTTACTGTCAGATATGCAACCAGCCTTTGGTGTCCCGGTCTTGCTTCTTTTACCAATGGCATCACCGCATAAGTATGATACATACCTTCTGCAATCTCTAACATTACGTTTGCGCCATAGTTTCTTAACTGTTGTGCCGTTGACTTTGCCGCTGCCGAAAAGACTTCATCCCCACCATAAGAAAGATAAACATCTTTTATACCATCATAAATACCTTTTGAGGTATACAATAGTTCATCTGGAAGTTCCTTCTCTCCTATCATTCCTTTGAAAATGTTGTCAAGTGCTGTGGTGCTCATGATCAAGTCTGTGCTGTTAAGTGCTTCTGCATGTTTTCTTTCCTCTGCTGTCAAAGCGGAACCGGGAGAACTAAGTGCAATCTTCCCCGGCATCTGAGTACCCTCTCCTTGCTGATTAATAAATGACATCAGCCAAAGAACCATAGCCGCTCCGGAGGAACCTCCTAAAAACGCAATATTCTCTGCCGGATAATGTTCTAATGCCATTTTATAGGTCGCATATAACATATTCAGTGCATCAATCAGATCATGCTCCGGTGCAAGTGGAAAATACGGAAGCAGCATATTCCTTCCAGTTTCCTTTGCCAATGGCACCAGTTCTTTCGCCTGGGATGGCTTCGGGTATTTTAACATTCCTCCACCAGCCACATAAATACACACATAATCGGTTTTCTTTTTATGTGAAATCTCTAATACCGGGAAGTTATCTACCTTATGTGTTTGAAATGTAAATTCCGGGTCTTTTAATTCCGGTATGGATGGCTTTGCCTCTGCTGTATGAAATGTCTTCAAGAGTTCATCATATGGCTTTGCCATTACCTTCTGTATTGGTATGATATGAAACATTGTTTTTATGATAGAATATTTTAATGACATTATTGTTCTCCTTTCTCATTTTCTTTTGGAATTTCTATCTGCAACATCAGTCTTGTGATCTCCCGGATCTCCTGCTTCATCATATCTGTATCCAGCTCCGGTATCTCTGCCAGACCAAACATCGCGAATATGTAACTGTATGCCCGGATATGTGGATCACGGATATTCCATACACCTTCTTCATTACCGCGAATCAATATTTTCTCCAGCATTTTGGCTTCATTTCTGAATATCGGCAATCGGAATACGTCAAAATTCTGGCGAAACTCTTCATTTTTTAACTTGTCCCTGTATATATGGATGACCTCGGTAAACTGTGTCTCCGTAACCGTCAGCAGTTTTTGAATAAGCTCCGTCACAGGAATGCTCTTATCCTCGCAGCAATCTCCTAGAATTGTTCCGGCAGTATTGCCTCTTCCAAAAAGAATCGCATCATAGAGTTCTTTTTTACTGTGAAAGTATCGTAAAATCGTTCCACGGACAACACCGCATGCTGCGGCAATCTCATCAATTCCAACTCCGGCATATCCTTTCTCCAAAAACAATGCCGATGCTATCTCTAATATTTGCTTTTTTCTCAATTCTGTATCATTGATTCTTTTGGGCATAAGTAGTCACCACCTTTCTTAATGACTTTTTGTCATTATAGCAGTTAGTTATATCTAAGTCAAGTTTTTATACGCTAACACATTTTATTGATCCATAAATATAAAAAGGACTATAGACTCACCGTTATGTTCTAAAAACAGTAAAATCTATAGTCTTCCTTTTCATCGAGATTATTACTTAACCGCAACAACCATTTTCGTGCCACATTCCGAAACCTTCTATTGATTGCGTCGATACCTCTGTGCATCCTTGTATTCCGGATGCTTGCGGCAATATTCATCCTTATCCCCGCAGATCATATAATCACATTTCTAGCATTGCACCATTTCATTTTCTATCAATATCGTCAGTCCATACTCAAAAGTACATCGTATATCATCCTCTAATTTTTTCTTATATCTCACCATATAAAATTACATTCAAGCTATTAATTTACCCAAAAGCCCAACTCAATATTTCTACAGGCAATCTCTTTAAACCTTGGCAATGTAAAATCTATTTTACCGTATCTCTTATCAATCAGTATATCTTCTCTTTTCTGAAAGTATTTTTCTACAAATGATAGTGCAACCGTAATTGATTAAACCAAGTATACCTATAATGGTCAAAAAATTAAAACTTACTATTGAAATGTTCTCATATATCTATCCCCTCGCGACTTCCGATTTCTATCACTTTTTTCTTTACACTGACGAAAATAAATAAGTATATTTTCGCATCTGTGCAAATATAATTGTTTCTACCCGGTTTCTAATTTCTTCCGGATATACCTCTGCATTTTTAAGCAGTTCTGTTACATCTTTTTTCGTAAATTTGAATTTTAAATTTGTTTTATATAAGGCTTCCGAAATCTCTAATTGTTCATCAAAATCGCTACATACTGTTTTTGACTGGACATTATCCATAAGCGTATAAACATCTCCCGACAGAGGATAATCCATAGTTGTATCTGCCAGTAATCCTGCTCCATTATCAAAAATCGGACAATACGCATAGTCCCCTTTCCCATTCATCAGCACCGCAATATTGTGTGTATGACGATCTTCATTCAGAAACAACGCATCAATCGTCAACAACTTGTTCATATAAACACCAAATTTCCGAAGTCCTGTCATGCGTTCTACCTGCTGCACTAAAAAATATAATCGTTCCTCATGTTCTGGTATTCTATACAAAGTCTTGTATAAACTTTCCCCGAAAAAATTCTTGAACAACCGCTCCAGCGTAATAATCTGCCAGTCCTCACTTAGAAAATTATTACTCTTCACGCCATTATAGATCACAGTACCGTATTTTATTTTTTCCAGATCATAGCATACAAATTCATTCTCTGCCAGGGTTGACTTTTTTAGAAGATGCGAAATCATATACTCTGCCAGACCTTCATAACCTGTATAATCTGCTTTATACCATATTCCTTCATTCTCCCATTTTAGCTGGTTTCCTTTTGAAGACTGCCGGTCATTTGTCCGGATATTCTGCTCAAATAATTCTATCATGCATCTACCTCTCTATGCGGATCCAAAAATCATCTTCTGCCATTCGTCCCTCAGTCTTCTCTATAATCATAATCGGATCATAGAATGGCAGTCCCAGATCCTTCAATATCAATTTCATCTTATCTCGGCTTTCCGGGAAACATCTTGATTGTAAAAACTCTTGATAATCATTATAATCCGGATCTTCTACAGTACCGAAAGCACGGAACATAACCTTATCTGTATAATTCCTTATTTTCACTTTTCGTTCTAGTTCGTTCACATCAATCAAAGTGCATACGTCCTGCTCGTACATATACCATATTCTGAGCGGCCACACTTTCTCCGGCACCTTTACTTCCTGCTCATATTCCGGATATTTTTGCAACATTTTTAGAAATGGGACAATCGGTCCACGAATCACTTCTTCGCCTCTCTCCCAACGTTCTACGGTCGGCTTGGAACAGTTGATAAATTCTGCAAATTCTTTCTGCGTCAAATGTAATTCCTTCCGAATCTGTTTAATTTCCTTTGCAGTTGTGTATTCCGGTGTTACAAATAATCTTTCTTTCATAAACTCACCTTCCAGTTTTATGATTTCCGACTTTTTCTTTATTAAATCATAAAATATAATAT
>ERZ1034925.1086-NODE-1086-length-10077-cov-308.693774_pt1 | contig 10077 bp, 7 predicted proteins | sample MGYA00520687_ERZ1034925 | MGnify/ENA primary metagenome ERZ1034925 (study PRJEB33766, sample SAMN09781758) | gut metagenome | biome: gut microbiome | host: Homo sapiens | place: Madagascar | study: EMG produced TPA metagenomics assembly of the PRJNA485056 data... | reverse complement strand
AATGCTGTTAAGCCCAACTTTGCTACCTGTGCAGCGTACTTATCTTCAAGGTCGGTAATGAAGTTTACTAAAAGACCTGTCTCTTTGTCAAGTTGGTCGGCAGTGTTAATCTTGTAGTCCTTGATATGTTGTGCGAGAACCTTTGCTGCCTGTGCCATGTCTGCGATAGGCATTGCGAGGAATGCTTCAACAGCTTTCTTGTAACCGGCATAGAGGGCATCACGGTCATTGTCAGCCTTGGCTATCTCATCAGTCAAGAGACTTTTCTGTGAAATTTTCAAGGCTTCGTCCTCTGCACTGACGGCAGCCTTGAGATTATTTACTTGGTCAGCAGCTTTGCCTTTGACAGCAGTATCTGCCTCGGCACGTGCAAGAATGTTACTTACAAACGTGAAATGCGCACCGTTATTCATGCGCTGGATGTTGATGTCGTAAATCTCTTTCATGATGTTAAGGATTTAAATTTGACAAATCGTTTTGTGCATCGTCGGATTTCTCCGATTGCAATCGCTAAGATATAAAAATAAACGAGAAAACGGCAACCTTATTGCGAAAAATTGGCAATCTTGCGAGAAAAAGATGGTTTTTGACTGTTGAAATCTTTTTTGATGCTCTTTTTGGAGGATTTTTGGTACAAGAAGTTACAAAAATCGGCAATCAACAGTTACATCTACATTTTGTGGACAAAGAAACTTAAATCAAGGCATCCAACAGCTCTTAAAAGAAGCCATTGATTGCAATCAATAGCCATAACTACACTAAAAAGTAGGGGTTGATTGCAATCACCAGCTACAATGAATCTCTAAGTATCCGTTGATTGTAATCAAAACCTTAAACTAACACTAAGAGTAGGAATTTTTTCTAATCAATGGCTCCAACAATATTCAAAAGTAGTTGCTGATTGCAATCAAGACCTATTTCTTCTGACGGAGCGACCTTGCAGAACAAGGGCGGTTTCCTTGCTGTTGGCAAACACATAACGAAATTGTCACTGCTTGGTGAAATGGTTGCGGATTGGGACTCAACTGATGTAAATGAGTATCATTCGCTTCGATTGGAAGTGGACAGTATGCTTCAAGGCATCGCAGATATTTGTCTGCAAGAAGATTCTGATACAATCTGCCGTCTTCTTGCAGAAAAGGAACTGCTCCTTCTGGATATAAAGGATGCTATGCAGGAACTGAATGAGACTCAAGAAAAGCTGACCGCTGAAGTTCCAAGAATTGTAGAGCAGAATAAGACTGAAAGCAAAAGACTTTCAGCTATGCCACAACAGGCAAAGCCAAAGAAGCGCGGTTTCTTCAGCAGATTGTTCGGCAAGAAAGAAAATGCAGTAACAACAGGCAACCGTTTAACCCAAACTGAAAAGATGCTCACAAACCTAAACCAAACGGTTGTTGCTAAACATCACCAGCAAAGCCGTAAGGTAGTGGAGATATTGGATAGTCTGGGAAACAGAAATGAAGGTATCAATAAGCAGTTGCAAAGAGTAATCAGCATAGCTGATGAGAATGTGGATAAAGGCATAAAAGTTCGTGAGCGACAAATCGCAGACTTGGAAGGCAATTATACCTATTATTATATAGGGATGATAGGATTGTTGATATTGGTATTTTTCGTATTATTTCTATTGGTGTGGCGATTCGCATTCAAGACACGTAAGAGCAAGGAAGAAACAAGAAAGGTGATGCTGACAGTAACGCATGAGATGCGCAGTCCCTTGTCTGCCATCAAGGATTATGCTCGCAAGATTAGCGGACTTGATGATGCTACGGATGAAAGCAAACGATATGCCGACTTGATTGTTGACACATCGAAAGGCTTGACTGCTATGATTGACAGTTTCCTGGTTTACTCCAAATTAGCGAATGGAAAGGCGACCGTCAAGGAACGCCCTTTCCGTATGATGGACATTGCCGAGCAATTAAAGATGGAGCATGAGCCCTTTGCTGCGAAGAAGCAACTGGAATTGAGCGTCAGCAATAAGGTAGATGGTGTTGTCAATGGAGACAAGGAAAAGGTGCTTACAATAGGACGCAATCTGCTTTCCAATGCCATCAAATATACGGGAAAGGGTGAGATAGTATTGTCCACAACCTATAAGAATGGTGTGTTCATGCTAAAGGTTAAGGATACAGGAACAGGATTGGATGACAAGCAACAAAAACAAATCTTCAAGGAATTTGCAAGATTAGGAAATGCGGTCACCCAACCGGGATTTGGCTTGGGGCTTTCCATTGTCAAGAACCTCGTTTCACTTATGAAAGGAAAAATCGATGTGTCCAGTCACCAAGGGCTGGGAAGTATATTTACCATTAGTCTTCCTATGGCTGCAGCCGAAAAGCAGAATGTGGAACCAACTCAGTATAGAACGAAACGACAAGATTCGTTTACTGTCATTGCCATTGATGATAGCCATGTGCAACTGAGTACCATCCGTGAGGCGTTTGCATCAAACGGCATCGTATGTGACACTTGTAATAATGCCACGGATTTATTGGATATGATGCGCAAAAAATCTTATGATCTGCTGATAACGGATTTGAAGATGGCTGAAGTGAATGGTATCGAGATTCTGGAAATGATGCGTATGGTGAACGTGCGTAACTCCAAGACCATTCCTGTTGTCGTTATGACAGCAGCACCAAATGTGAGTGAGCAAGAACTGCTTGACGCAGGATTTGTCGCTTGTCTGTTCAAGCCGATGTCTGACAAGGATTTGATAAAACACTGCAAGAAAGTGTGTAAACGGTAAGATAACAGAAAAACAAATAGACTTCTCTATGTTGCTGACCTATGGTAATGAAAAAGAGACTTTGGAGAATTTCGTAAAGGAAATGACTGATACATTGGGCAGTATCCGTAATGTAGCCAAAGAGGAGAACCGCAAGAAAATGTCTGATGTCATTCACCACGCAAGAAGCTCATGGATGATGGTACAATCTGACGAGTCTTTGAACTATCTTTTTGACCTGATAGAAGATTCTACATCATCAGACGACGTTATCAACCAAGCGGTTGAGGATGTTTTCGCACATGGTGAGGAAATTATCAAAGCCGCACAAAAGAAAATTGAGGAGGTAACAGCATGAAGAAAGTAATAATCATTGAAGACAGCCCGACATTTTGCAATATGTTGGGCAAGAAGTTGGAAGCGAAGGGATGGAAAACAATCTTATGCTACAATTACAGAGATGGTCTGAAAGCTGTGAGGGAATCCTCTGAATGGGATGTTGTCATTTCGGATATGCGCTTGGGGAATGATAACGGCATCGACCTGTTGGAATGGATGCGTAGTAACGGCTACCAGAATCCATTTATCATCATGACATCTTACGATGAAAGCATGAGTGCCGTGAGGACTATGAAGTTGGGAGCGGAAGACTATATACCGAAGAAATTGTTGCTTGATGTAGTTTATGAACGTTTGGAAGAAATCATAGACAAGCAGAAACGACTCGTCGAGTTGAATAACAAGATTGTTTACCGCAAAAGTGAGAAGTTTCGCCGTATATACAAAATGGCAGAATTGTTTGCCAAAAGCGACATGGCTGTTATGATATTGGGAGACAACGGAACTGGCAAAGAACATATAGCGGAAAAAATACATCTGCAAAGCAAAAGAGCCGACAAGCCTTTTGAGGTAGTAGATTGCGGTACGCTTTCTGCGGAACTTGCCGTTTCCGCTCTCTTTGGGCATGAGAAAGGGGCATTCACAAGTGCGGAGGCAGCAAGAAAAGGTTACTTTGAATTGGCTGCTGGAGGTACGCTGTTCTTGGACGAGATAGGCAACCTGCCGAAAGACATACAGGCGATGCTGCTGCGTGTGTTGCAATCCAAGAGCTACCGCCCATTGGGAGCTACAAAAGATAAAGTGGCTGACGTGCGCATTATTGCCGCCACCAACGAAAACCTGCAAGAGGCAGTTCGGGAAGGACGATTCAGAAGCGACCTGTATTATCGACTTCACGAAGCGGTTATTGAGATTCCACGGTTGCGGGATTGCAAGGAAGATATTATGCCATTAGCTAACTTCTTCCTGAAACTATATGATAGGCATACGGACAAAGAAATAAAATGTATCAGTAAAGAAGCGCAAAGGGCACTTGTAAGCCATACATGGCCAGGCAATGTGCGTGAGTTGAAATCATGTATCATGCGAGCTATGCTGTTATGCGAGAATGAGATAATTGATGTCGAGGACTTGCAGTTCTCGCAATCGGCATTGACAGAAGAGGCTTTGGACTTTGATGAACAAGAACGCAAGATCAATCGAGAGCGTATCTTGTGGGCTTTGAAGCAATGCAATGGCATCAAGCGTGATGCGGCAAAAATGTTGGAAATGAGCCATACTACATTCTATGCCCGTATGAAAGAGTATGGTATTCCAACTAACAAGTTGTAACGGTATAAGAACCGTGTAAGGAAGATTGGACAAGTGTCCGGTTTTCCTTACACTATTTCTGCTTGCAATTCCCTTGTGAAAATCTTATCCTATTGATAAAGTTGCTGATTATCAGGAAATATCATCATCCTATTGTTTAGTCTGTCTTGGAATGGCATAGGTATTGGACTAATAAATGATGTGCGCACAGAAACATCAAATTAGTACAAACCCATAAAAGAGACAGAAACATGGAATACAACATATTGATAGAGACTGATTTTTTCAACTTGCTGAATGCAGGTCATAAGAACAAAGGAGGTAACGCTTTGGAGAACTCATATCGTGAGTTTATCAAGGTTGTGGTTGATTTATGCAGCACCAACGTGAAGCAAGCGGTCTTTGCACTGTCATACGCAGAGACCGAGCTTGACTTTCATCTGTCAATGCCCCATATAAAGGATTGTTTGGGAACCGTAGGCTTGTATGTGCGCAAAGCAATTGCATTTGTCCGAAGGATGCAAGAGCATGTGGCAGCAACATATCATCTTCATGTGACCACATCCACTTCAGAAGCCTCCCCACCAGTATCATCAGAATCAAAGCCATTAGTAAAATGGACTGGCAATGCCGTTGACCTTGTAGAAATGGTATATGGCATCTGCGTCATGGGAAGCGTGAATGATGGCGATGTGAAGTTCAAGGACTTGGCGCAAGCCATGTACCAGTTCTTCGGCATCAAAGCCAAGGACTGCTATCGTTTCTATACCGACATCAGAAGACGCAAGAACTATAGTCGCACCTATTTTCTGGACAAGATGCAGGAGAAGTTGAATGATAAGATGCGACGGGATGATGAATTGGAGAGGATGAGGCGATGAAAAAGCAAAGCACCATTGGCTATGAAATGTGTAACCAATGGTGCTTTGTGAATCGTTATAGAATTTTCGTTTCAAAGAAATTCTTTATCTTGTATATACCTATATCATGCTTATAGCGTCCGAACAGAAGTTGTGGATTGACATTGTGTTTGTCTGCTTCTGTCTGAATATATGGTGCTATTTTATAAGGTACAACATCACGAGTCCTTGCCATGAACTTTTTCCAGTCCGCATTTGGTAGGGTCGCATTTAAAGCAAACTCGTCAGCCTCAGACTCCTCGATGTTCTTCTTGTCCTCCATGAGATTAATCATTGCCTTACCATTTTGGGTAAGGTGCTTGAATACATGACCGACCTCATGTAAAGTGGTGAAAGCAAAATTGTCAATGGAAGCTATTCTCTCAGTGATGACAATCGTTGGTGTATCTCCTATCCAAAAGGACATTCCATCAACAGGAACTTGCCCAACCTTATTGACTACAAGAAAACGAATGCCATACTTGTTAAGAACCTCTTGGGTTTTGTTCACCGTATTCTTGTTTTCTTTAAACACATTGTTCAGCTCTCTTGCCAGCATCTCTGTATCTGCCCCCTTGTCAAATGTGCATAAAGTTGAATCATCATTTTTAGAGAGATGATAGCAATAATATTTCCAAGACAGAATGTCCACGGGATTGGTTTTCACCTTTTCTGACTTACGGTAATAAGAAAGTTCCATTTCTTCTGCCTTCAAACCAAAGAAATCATCCAAGTTATCCACGGAAAAGACCTCGAAGATGCGTTTTACATCCTCGATGATATTTCCTCTAACGATACCGACTTTTCTGAAAAAGGGAATTGATACTTGGTCTTTGAGTACATTCCAAATCTCAAGCATTTTAGTCTGCAACACAACCCTTTCGCTCTGTTTGGCGCAATCCAATTCGTATTGCGTCTGGATGTTCATGAGATATGTCGCAGAAATGCCGAGAGCGTTTTCCAACAACAATGCCATTTCAGGTGTCAGAGAACGTTTACCTTTTATGACATCATTCAGAATGGATTTCTGTATGCCTGTGAGTTCGGACAATTCGCTCTGCTTCATATTACGAGCAGACAATTCGTCCTTAATCACCTCGCCCACATGAGTTGCCTCAAATGGGACTGCCTGATTGAAACTAAACTTAGTCATAATGATGTGATATTTCAATTAATTCTATTTCGGTAATGATAATACTGCCATCGGCAGGAGAGCTTTGGAAAATCAATCGCCAAACATCATTGCATCTTACGGATTCTTGATCTTTTCTGTCTCCGTGCAATCTTTCGTAGCGCAAGCCATGATCACGCATAATGTCTTCAATTCTTGTTGCAGCTCTCATTTTGTTGACAGCCTTAACATAACCCTTGATTGCGGCTATAGGAAGTCTTTTATACTTCTTGTCAGATGTCTTTCCATTTTCGAACAGTTCCAACAAAGCCTCGTCTTCACTTGTTATGTTCATATATTATTCAGCCATGTTATTTTTATTTGTGTGCAAAATTACAATAAATATTTTGATTATCAAAATTGATAACTAATTATTAGCTATATTATAATCATTTTTAACTATTATTCTTGGCACTCGCGGAAAAAAGCAATAGGACAAACCTATTTATATTCAACTGTGAAAGGCGCATTTATGCCTTCTGTATCAAGTGCTTCAAGTTCTCATCGTTGGCGATACGCCCCAGCTCATCCTTGACTATCTGCTTGACATCTTCCTTGATTTGGTTGTAGTTGTCCTGTATGGTCTGCTTCATGCAGTCGTTGCCATCGGCATCCTTGAAGTCGTTGATGATAGGGATTGGCTGATAATGGCTTTCCTCCCGCTTTACTTTGTCGGTGTCAACGACAATCTCGGCATGGAAGATCTTCTGCTCGATACGCTCGTTGAAGTTGTCGGAAACAGAGCCGACAAACATTCCTTGGGTGAGTCCGCTAATCTTGCTCGGCGGAATGAGACTATCCATCTGGGTATTGATGGATGTAGAGACATCCTGACGATTGATGGAAATAGACTGGCGCTTTTGGAGCACCTTGCCGAAACGCTCGGATAAAGTCTTGGCGGTCTCGCCAACGACCTGTCCGCTGAAGATATTACCAACGGTATTGATAACCACTTTTGCCTCTTTGTCGCCATAATCACGTACCAATTGCGAGAAGTCCTGGAAGCCCAAGCAGACGGCAACTTTGTTGCTTCGTGCCGTGGCAATCAGGTTATCCAAGCCTTTGAAATAGATGGTCGGCAACTCGTCAATGATAACGGATGATTTGAGCTGTCCCTTCTTGTTGATGAGTTTCACGATGCGACTGTTGTACAAGCCGAGTGCGGCACCATAGATATTCTGGCGGTCGGGATTATTTCCGACACACAGAATCTTTGGTTCTTTTGGGTTGTTGATGTCAAGTGTAAACTCACTTGCCGACATCACCCAATATAGCTGCGGTGAAATCATTCTTGACAACGGAATCTTTGCACTTGCAATCTGACCCGCCAACTGCTCCATCGCCCCACCTTGCCAGGCATCCATGAACGGAGATAGGTAGTTCTCCAGTTCGGGATAGCTCGTCAGTATCGGAAAGACATCCTCGTATCTGCGGTTAAGCAGCTCGATGGCATGAGGAAATGTGCAATACTTTCCGTCCTTGTAGATGCGCAAATACCAGATGATAGCGGCAAACAATATTATTGGACTCTCCACAAAGAAGTCACCCTGCTTTTGCACCCAAGTTTTGTTGAGGTTGAGCATGATAGTATATGCACTTTCGTAAGCATCTGAAATGTCACTCATGAAATCCGGGTGGATAGGATTGCAGCGGTGGCTTCTGCGAGGATCATCGAAGTTGATAACGTAGAATTGTGGCTTGACCTTGTAACCGTCTTGATGGTTCATCATGTGGTTGTAGGCAATCGTCGAAAGGTCTGCGAATTTGAAATCATAGATATACATCGAGTAACCCTTCTCTATCTGCTGTTTGATGTAGTTGTTCACTACCGCAAAGGACTTGCCGCTGCCCGGTGTACCTAACACGATGGTCGCTCGGAACGGATTGACCACGTTGATCCATCCTCTCTGCCATTTCTTCTTGTAGTAGAAGCGTGTTGACAGATTGACGGAATACTCGTTCTCCATGAGTTTGGTCTCCTGCATGAAACTCTCGTTCTCATTATTGAAGACATCCTCCATGAGGTTGTGTTTTAGGAGACGGCTCATCCAGAGTCCACCCATCAATAGGCAGATATACCCCGCTGTCATTGTAAAGATGTACAGCGTGGCATTGCCAAAATGTGATATAGGCAGAAGCAATATCCACCAGTTGAGGAAGAACAGACAGAAACCTACGACAACAACCGTCCAAATCTTGCTCCAACTCATCTTCTCTGCCTTTACGCCCTTGGTTCCCAAGCATGAGAGAGCCAGGAGTAAGAGCGAGAACAATTTTGTGTAGAGGATAGAATGAAATAAACCACCTGTTCTGTTGAAGTTGATAAGGATTCTGTCAACCACCCCGATTGTCACTCCCCATATGTGCATTGCCTCGTAGCAATACCAATATACATTCATAATTGCGAGTATTATACTCACGGCACGGAGAAAATCCATAATTTTTCCCAATGCTCTCAAATCGTCTTCTTGTGCCATTGTTTTTCAGTTTTGAAGTTATACTTTGATTTTACATAAGGCAGGCTTTTTCCATTGTTCAAGAAAGCCAACCTTGATGATACAACTAAAGGCTTCGCCCTTTGCGTTTCTTTTTCTTTCTGCGTAGTTCTCTATCAAATGCAGCCTCCTGTGCCTCATTTGAAGAACCTCCTCCAGCCATGAGCCCAAGGCCGCTTCCATATTCATCGAACAAGCCAGAACCTTGGTACTTCTGCTCCGATATTGTGCCATCTTCCTTCGGGATGGTAAGTGGTATCGGCTGCTCATTCTCGTAAGGCAAGGTGAAGTGCTCCTGCAGGGCATTGGCAGAAAGATTCGTTCCAAGCCTTGAACCATTGAAAACGCTTTGAGTGCGGTGGTCAATGAATGTTGCTCCGTAGATACGGCCGTCAGCTGTATGTCGGAAAACAACATCAATGCCTTTTGCTTTCAGCAGTTCAATGAACTTATCCTTATGGTACGTCTGCTTCAAGACAGCTTCCACGCTATGTTTGGTCATCTCGGAGAGTTTCTTTTCCTCCTTGAACTTCTTGGTAGAATAAGCGAACCGTTTTTCTATTGCCTCCACACCGACAGATTTGTCAATCTTGGAAGCCTTGAAAGGATTTCCAACTTTGTTACCCTGTCCGTCCGTGGCAGAATAGACAAAACCATGATACTCACGACCGCCAACTTCGCCTCTGACTTCCTCCAAGGATATATTATATAAGGAGAGAAGTGCACGGTACTCGCCCAAGGACTGGAACCTGTAGGTAGCGCAGAGAGATTTTACTGTGTTGGCAACCTGCTTCTTCACATTGCCTTGGCTTACATCCACCTTGCGAAGTGGATTGTCTGCCTGGCGTTGCTTGCGGTCTGCCTTGTGGAGATTGTACTTCTCCTCCAAGTCACGGGTGATAGCCTTGCTCCTATGGTAGTTGTATCGGCTATCCAAACACTTGCCGTTTTCATCCACTCGGATGGTCACGATGTGCATGTGATGACGGTCGATGTCCTCATGCTTGTAAACCATGTATGGCTGGTTGCCATATCCCATGCGCTCCAAGTATTCACGTGCGATGTTCTCCATCTCCATATCCGTCAGCACATCATCAGGATGCGGATTCAGGGAGATATGCACGACAG
>ERZ1034925.1085-NODE-1085-length-10082-cov-11.076693_pt1 | contig 10082 bp, 10 predicted proteins | sample MGYA00520687_ERZ1034925 | MGnify/ENA primary metagenome ERZ1034925 (study PRJEB33766, sample SAMN09781758) | gut metagenome | biome: gut microbiome | host: Homo sapiens | place: Madagascar | study: EMG produced TPA metagenomics assembly of the PRJNA485056 data... | reverse complement strand
TATTACTATTTATTAATCAATTTTTTCTAGTTTTATATTAGCCCCTATACTTCTTAGTTTATCAACAATATCTTCATAACCACGTAAAATATAATCAGCATTATCAATTATAGTCTTACCATCTGCCATTAATCCTGCTATAACAAGTGAAGCTCCTGCTCTTAAATCAGTTGCTTTAACCCTTTTTCCAGTTAATTTAGTAGGACCTAAAATTACCGCTTTTGACTTTGTTATAACATCACACGATGCACCCATCTTATTTAATTCTTCTAAATTTAAAAATCTATTTTCCCAAATAGTTTCATTTATTATAGACTTACCCTGTGCTTTAGTTAAAAGTGTTGCCATGGGTTGCTGTAAGTCCGTTGGAAAACCTGGATAAACTTGCGTTTTTATATTAACATGTTTAAGTTTTTCTGGAGCACTTATTTTTATATAATCAAGCCCAATTTTCATTATAGAACCCATCTCCTCTAACTTAGATATAACTGATTCAACATGTTCAGGAATTATATTATATATTGTTACATCTCTCCCTATTGCACTAGCTAAAATCATGTATGTACCTGCTTCAATATAATCAGGTACTACCTCATGAAAACATGAATGTAAGTAATTAACTCCAACTATCTTTATTTCACTTGTTCCAGCCCCTGTTATTTTAGCTCCCATGTTATTTAAAAATGTTGCAACATTTACTATATGAGGTTCTTTTGCAGCATTAGAAATAATAGTAGTTCCATCTGCCTTTACCGCAGCAAGCATAAGATTAATAGTTGCACCAACAGAGGCAAAATCCAAATTAATTTTAGCCCCATGAAGATTATCTGCAGTAATTGTAAATAAATTACCATCTTCTTTTATATCAGCACCCATTGCTTTAAAACCTTTTAAATGTAAATTAATTGGTCTTGCCCCTATAGAACATCCGCCCGGAAAATATATCTCCACCTTCTTAAATTTACTTAAAAGTGCACCCATAAAATAATATGATGCTCTTAGTTTTTTTGATATGTTTTCTGGTATTAGTTTATTTTCTATCTTAGAAGAATCTATTCTAATTACATCATTTTCTCTTCTAACAGTTGCACCTAAATGTTTTAATATCTCATCTAATGCATCAATATCAGATATATTTGGTACGTTTGCAATAATAGCTTCTTCATCACATAACACCGCTGCTGGCACTAATGCAACAGCACTATTTTTAGAACCACTTATTCTTATATCGCCTGTTAATTCATTTCCACCTTCAATTATTATTCTATGCATTTTACTCCTCCGTATCTTCTATATTATTGTATTATATTAACTCAAAAAAGTGATTAAAAAGCCTTGTTTTTAGAACCAAACAATTCATTTTTATAGTGTATAAGTTCTTTTACACTTTTTTCACCCGATTTAATTATATGTCTTGGATCATACTCATTTTCATTGTCTTTTAAATATTTTCTAACACTTTTTGCCCACGCTATTTGTAAGTCAGTATTTATATTTATTTTACTAACACCGCAAAAAATAGCAGTTTTTATTTTATTATCATCAAGTCCTGATGCGCCATGTAATACTAAAGGTTCTTTTACACTTTTACATATAGATCCTAAAAGACTAAAATCTATTTTAGCTTCTTCTTTATATATTCCGTGCATATTTCCAACAGATGGAGCAAGACTATTTACTCCTGTTGCACTTACAAATGAAACACAGTCTTCTATAGATGAATAATTTTTATTAGAGTCATCACTATTATCTTCACTATTTAGTGCACCAACTTCAGCTTCAACACTAACATTTTTTGAAGATGCATATTCTACTACTTTTCTTGTTACATCTATATTATCCTCAAGACTCATTTTAGATGCATCTATCATAACAGATGTAAATCCAAAATCAATTGCCTCTTTACATTCTATAAAAGAAGAAGCATGATCTAAATGAAGAACAACTGGTACTTTTATATTTAAATCATTTATTAATGATTTAACAACACTATAAACTACTCTGTATCCCCCAAAATAAGCAACACTTTTAGGTGTTACAGCAAGTATTACAGGACACCTATCACTATTACATGCTTCTAATATGTACCTTGTCCATTCTAAATTATTTATATTATATGCACCAACAGCATACCCTTCTTTTTCAGCTTTTCTTAATATTTCATTACTATTTACTAACACCTAATTCACCTTCTAATATAATTTTAGTATATTTAAGTCTTATAGTCAAAGAAAAACACCAAGATTTACATCTTAGTGTCTAGTATTATTATTTCACCTTAGTTGGTGCTATTGGATATTCTATATCATCGTTTGCTTTTGATGCATCAGCATCTTCATACTTTTCTTCTACTACTTTTCCACCTTGATCAACTATAGTAGTTGTAGGTTTAGTAGTTTTAACTGGAACAACAAATTCACTTGTTACTACCCTTGTAGTTGTTTTTTTTGTTGTTTTTGGAACAACTTCAGTTCTAACAGGTTTACCACCAGTTTCTACTTTTGTAGTAGTACTACTTTTTGTTGGTCTATTTTCTCTTCTTTCTGCCGAATTCTTATCATTAGCGTTGTTTTTTTCATTATTGGTTGTGTGATTTACTTTTGATTCACAATTAGCATCAGCTTCTTTATAAGCTCCAACTTTATTTGCAACATCAAACCATATTTTATTTATATCAACGTTTTGATATTCTTTTGATAAATCATTACCTTGTTCTTTACTAATACCCATAAAAATTAATTTAGACTTAATATCATCTACCAAAGAAACTAAAACACCATCTGGATAACTAGATTTATTACTATAAATTAATTTAGCTTGAGTATAAAATTTATTAGCAGTATCTTCTATATTAGACTTATCACCGTTTTTAATGTTATTAATTTGTTTATTTACAACAATTGCTAGGTTTATTGCATCTTCTTTACCTTTACCACTTGCAATAAACATATATGAATAAATTGCATTCGCATTCTTAATAGTAGTTTTTTCAATATCCTCTTTAGTATATAAATCTTTATAGGCATCTGAATAATTATCTGTATTTGTTGACAGAATTTCGTATAATCCAGTAGCTAATTTTTGTAAATATCCAAATTTTTCCTCTTCGTTCATGCTATCTAATTTTATTTTACCAGTTGCACTATTAACTAAATATATCATATTCATAATATCTTCTATAGTATATTTTTTATCTGATAATTCATATATAGCTTTTGCTCTTTGTCTAACTGCATTAGAATCGTTTATATCAAAATCTTTAGTTAATTTAAGACCATATTGATTTTCATAATCAACTGTTGTAGATATAGAAGATGAATTATCTTCAACACGTTTTTTATCCTTAGTAGATAATTTAGCAATTAAAGTCCCACCAACTAATATAGCTGCTGCTGTAATAATTGCTGTAATAGATGCTGTTACCTTTTTACCTTTTTCATTTGGTACATAACTGTTTTTCATTCAAATTCCCCCTTTTGATTGAATGCCATGTATATTACCACAAAAGCATCAGTTTGTCAAGATATATAAAGAATAAATAAACAAAAACGCACTTCCTATTAAAAATGAGTACTTTCCTATTCTTTTAGATAGTATTTTTCCAGACAAAAAGCCTAAAAACGTAAAAAATGAACTAATAAATGCAAAAATATATGCTGCAAAATAGATATTATCATATATATAATTAATACCTAGACCAACAGTAAAGCTATCTAAACTAACTGAAATAGCAAATAAAACAATGCCAACTACATTTAATTTTCTTAAAATAACTTCATCTTCAAAATAGTGAATAAACATATCTATAGAAAGTATTAAAAACACTAAAAACAGTATGATTTTAGGTTTTATTAAAGTGTATTTGAATAATGGTATTCCAACAAAATTGCCCAAAAGAGGCATAATAAAATGAAAAGTGCCAACTACTATAGCTGTTAGAATAATTTTTTTAATATTTACTTTGCTTATTCCATAAGAAAATGATAATGCAAAAGCATCCATACTTAAACTTACTGCAATTAATATAATGTCTAAGATATAAATCACCTCTACATTATATTATTACATTTATCTTAAAAATATTTTTCAATTATTTCTTTTATAAAAGATTTATACTCTACATCTTTAACATCAGAGCTTTCTTCTGCTTCTAGTAAGCAAAGAGGAGGAAATAAAACACACCACCAATTATCACCTTTGCCACTACCTAGTGTTACTAATAATGATTCATAATTACCCTCATCATATGTTATTCCTTTATATGTTTTAGATGGAAAATAATGCATACCATAATCAATGCTATATGAATATTCTATATCTTTCATAGAATCTTTTAAAATCTCATCAAAATTACTCATGTTACTATTTATTATTTTTCTAGAATCATCTATACTTTTAGAATTTTGAAGTAATGAGTATAATTCTTTTTGCATTTTATCTCTTATATCTTCTTTTATTTTCTGATCTCTTGGAGAATTACTATTAGCTAAAATTCTAAATCTTATTGCAGAATCTGGAATTTTAACAGAATCATTACTTTTTTTATAAACAGATACTACTAGTAATAACATTAAAATAAATACAAATACTTTTTTCATATAAAAATCACCCTCTATTAATTAATGGGTGATTATTTTAATTATATACAAAAATAAACCTATCTTTACCAGACAAATCTTTTTCTATTTCGACTATAGAATTACTTAGATATTTTTTAGCTAATGCTTCTATATTCTTTCCTTGATCCAAGCCTATTTCAAATGCTATTAAGTATTTATCTTTTAAAACATAACTAGCGTTTTTTAATATACTATCATAAAACTCTAAACCATTATTTTTAGCATAAAGTGCTAGATGAGGTTCATTATTTTTAACTATATCTTCTATCTTCTCATCTTCTTTTATATATGGTGGATTACTTACAATAACATCTAACTTTATATTATTTTTAATATATGGTTTTAACATGTCTCCTTCAAAAAAAGTAACATTAGCTTTATTTATAGCTACGTTTTCTTTAGCTACTTCAAGAGCTTTTAAACTTATATCAGATGCATATACTAAAGTATTTAACTTCTTTGCCAAAGTTATAGCTATTGCACCACTACCTGTTCCAATATCTGCTATTACAGGATTATCGAACACCTGGGTACGTTTTAAAACTTTCTCAACTAGTTCCTCTGTTTCTCTTCTTGGTATTAATACGTTTTTATTTACCTTTATTATGTTACCATAAAAATCAACATCCCCTACTATGTACTGAACAGGTTCTCCCATATTTAGTCTTTTTATAGCAACATTTATATCTCCCTTATAATATTTTTTCAAATATTCTATATCTTTATTCATATCTACTCCTTATATTTTATTTGTATCAACAACAATAAGTGGAACAAGCATCTCATCTAAAGTAAGTCCTGAATGAGCTGATTTATGTAAATTTGTCTTATTATTACATCTAATTGCTTTATTACTTATACCAAGTGCAAAGTAATCTCCTAATCCATCTTGAAAATATTTATTTTCTACTCCATCACCATATAATTTATTTTTAATAACTTCTTCCTTAGTCATTATTATAAAATCATCTTTAAGTATCTTTTTAAGTTCATAATAAAATTCTTTTTTATACTCTTTTTTCACTCTAAAAGATGTAGCTCTATCATCTATAGAAATATCACTATCTAGCATATTAGTAATTTTTTTATAATCCATAAGATTAATATATTCTACATTTATATGTCCATGATCTGCTAGTGCTATTACAGTTGTGTTTTTTAAAGACTTACAAGTTCTTTTAAACCATTTATTTATATGTTTTAAGTACTTTATCATTTTATCTGATCCAACACCATTATGATGAAGTGCATGATCTGGTTCATTATAATATGCATAAACATATACTTTTTCTTTATTCTTAGTAAGTTTTTTTATGCTTCTTTTCATCTTTCTAAGTGACTCGTATGGATGATTACTATAAACTCTTAATGTTTTACCTATACATCCTTCAATTTTATTTATCTTATCAGTTACAGGTTCATATTTAAGATATGTTTTTGCAACATGAAAATCAGCAGCTTTCGTATTTGTTCCTTTTATAACATTTTTAGTTAAGGTAATAACTTCATCAAAGTCTTTAAAGTACATATCCCAACCAAGCCAGCCATGTTCTATAGGTGTAAGACCTGATTCTACTGTTGTTCTAGCTGACATAGTAGTAGAAGGAAAATTAGATGAAATATCTCCTATTAAGTGTTCATATAAAAATTTACACTTATCTTTATATTCTTTAAGTATATTGTATCCTAATCCATCAAATAAAAATAATACTACGTTTTTATTGTTTTGCTTACTTAAAATCTCATCTAATAAAGTATTTGTTTTATGCTTATAAGATGCACCAAAATACTTTTCTATTGAACAAGCTACATTTACTAATCCGTTTTTATAATCAGGATACATATATTTCATATTTAACCAACTCCTATAACTATTATACCATATGAAAAAACTGAAGTATTATTCTCCAGCTAATTTTCTTCTTTGATCTTCAGTAATTAAAGCTTCAATTATATCATCTAATTTACCATTCATTACTCTATCTAATGAATTTGTAGTATACCCTATACGATGATCTGTTACTCTATTTTGTGGATAATTATATGTTCTTATCTTTTCAGATCTATCACCAGTACCTATCTTATTTTTTCTTTCAGCTCCAAGTTCCTGTTCTTGTTCTCTTAATTTTAAATCATATACTCTTGATTTTAGTATTTTAATAGCTTTTTCTTTATTTCTAATTTGTGATCTTTCTGTTTGAGAATATACTATTATACCAGTTGGTATATGAGTTAATCTAACTGCTGAATCCGTTGTATTAACTCCTTGTCCACCACATCCTGATGATCTTGTAATATCTACTCTAACATCATTCATATCAAGTTCAAAATCAACATCATCTACTTCAGGCATAACAAGTACTGTTGCAGTTGATGTGTGTACTCTTCCTTGAGATTCTGTCGCTGGCACTCTTTGAACACGGTGAGCTCCAGATTCATATTTTAACTTAGAGTAAACATTTTCCCCTTTTATCATAAATGATATTTCAGAAAATCCACCTGATTGACCTGGAGTACTTTCTAAGTTTTCAACTTTAAAGCCTTGATTTTCAGCATATCTAACATACATGTTATATAAGTCACCTGCAAAAATATTAGCTTCATCACCACCAGCTGCACCACGTATTTCTACTATTATATTTTTACCATCATTAGGATCTTTAGGGAGCAGGAGAATCTCAAGATCTTTTTCTAATTTTTTTCTGAGTTCTAATTGTTTTTCTTCTTCTTCCTGTGCAAATGAAGCCATTTCAGGATCTTTTGCTAACTCTTTTGCTTCTTCATAGTCTTGTTTTGATTTTAAATATGCATTATAGCACTCTATAATCTCTGATAAATCTGATTGTTCTTTTGATAATGACATTGTTTTTTTAACATCACTAATTACTTCAGGTTTAGTAAGTTCATTTGTAATAAAATCATATCTTTTTTTTATATCTTCTAATCTTTCAAACATTACTCTTCCATCTCTTCTTCCGTTACAATTGCTAAATCATCTAAGTCATCTAAATCATCAGTATCTTCTTCGTAATCTTCTTCATCATTAGCTACTGCATCATCTTCAGATTCTTCAGATTCTTCTTGTTCTTCTACTACCTCTTCTTCATCCTCATCATCTACTATAGGTTTTACTTTATGATTTTCTTTTAAATCCCACTCAGCATTATCTAAAAGAATAAATCTTTTATCTGTTGTAAGTGTTGTATAAAAATCCCCTATCATTTCATACATTGCATTTTCATCAATTTGTAATAATTTGCATACTTCACCAAATAAAACTGGCGTAGTTGCAGACTTTTTATCTAGCTTTAATAGTTCATAAGCTATATCTGTATAAGAAAGTAATTCTAATTCCTCTAAAGGCATTTGTCTAATATTCATAAGTATCCTCCTACATTTTATTAGGTGCTTCAACACCAATAAGATTTAAAGCATTATTTATAGTAATAGCTACTGCTTTTATCAAGCTTAGTCTTTGACTAGATGAAGCTATATCTTCAGTTAATATTCTATGCTTACCATAATAATTATGGAACATAGAAGCTAATTCATACACATAATTAGTAATTAAATGAGGTTCTTTCTTACCTGATGATACTTCAACTACACTTGAAAAATCATATACTTTAAGAAGCAAAGCCTTTGAATCATCATCATATATTTTTTCATAAGTTGTACTAAACTTAATATTTTTTAAATTTGCCTCATTTATTATAGAACATATCCTAGCATGGGCATATCCAACATAAAAGAATGGATTTTCATTAGATTTTTTTAAAGCTAAGTTTATATCAAAGTCCATCTGACCATCTAATGACCTACTAGCAAAAAAGTATCTAGCTGCATCTGAGCCAATTTCATCTACTAATTCTCTTATAGTTATGTTACCACCAGTTCTTTTACTCATTTTAACAACTTCTCCATCACGAAGTAATCTAACCATTTGTAAAAGTCTAACCTCTAGTTTATCTTTATCATAACCTAAAGCCTCAATACTAGCTTTTAATCTAGATACATAACTATGATGATCAGCTCCAAAAACATCAACTAAATAATCAAATCCCCTATCAAATTTATCTAGATGATATGCAATATCTGGAACCAAGTAAGTATAACTTCCATCAGTTTTAACTAAAACCCTGTCCTTATCATCCCCATAATTAGTAGTTTTAAGAAATAGTGCATCATCTTTTTTATATACTAATCCTTTTTCATCTAATATTTTTAATGACTCTTCTATTCTTCCTTTAGCACGAATGTCTTTTTCAGAAGTCCAAACATCAAATGTAACTTTAAAATCTGATAAGTCTTTTTTTATAATGCTTAATAAATAATCAACTGCTACTTTTTTAAAGTACTCTATATCTTCATCTAACTTTTCATCAGAATATTTATCTTTAATATTTTTAGCAATATCTATTATTTCACTTCCATAATATCCATCTTCTGGCATATTTTCTTCCAAACCACATAATCCTTTATATCTTTCTTTTAAAGACAAACCAAGGTTATTTATCTGGTTTCCTGCATCATTTATATAATATTCTTTAGTAACATTATACCCTGCAAAAGACATTATATTAGCAAGATTAGCTCCGTAAGCAGCTCCACGAGCTGTACCTAAATGAAGTATACCTGTTGGGTTTGCACTAACAAACTCTATATCTATTTTTTCATTATTACCAATATTTAATTTACCATAATCTTTATCAGCTTTAAGGACATTTTCTATCCCGCTAAAAACATATTCATCATTTAAATAAATATTAATAAATCCAGGTCCAGCAATCTCTACTTTTTCTATTTCTTTAGTATTTTCTTTAATTTTGTCTACTATTTTTTCTGCAATATTTCTAGGATTATCCTTCAAAACCTTAGTAAGCTGCATAGCTATATTACTAGAAAAATCACCATTTTCTCTATTCTTTGGAACTTCTACCATTATATCTAATAAGTTAAATTCGATATCTAAATCATTTAAAGCGCAAAAAATAATTTCTTTTATTCTTTGTTTTAGGTTCATTATAAATCTCTCCATTCTAATTCAAACTCAAAACTATCACTAAATTCTTCGTTCATATACAAATCATACTTTATATATATTCTATTATCTAGGATAGATAATTCTTTAGTTATAGTTTCCAGTTTAATAATTGTATTTATATCTTTAATATGATATTTAGTTATTAAAGATTGATTCTTTTTAAATTCTAAGTCTATTTTTACATCATTATTTTCTCTAGTGATAAATATCTTTTCATCTTCATATATAATATTCATTATAAAACCATTTCTATCATAAGATATCTTATTATCTTTTAAAATGGCTTTTTTATTATTAATATTTTCTTCTCCATTTGATGAATAAATTCGTTCATTGATAATAATTTTAGACATAAAAACACCTTTAAATTTTTTCTAGCAACAATATAGCATAATATATTAAAAAGGTCAACATAATAT
>ERZ1034925.1078-NODE-1078-length-10139-cov-5.724812_pt1 | contig 10139 bp, 10 predicted proteins | sample MGYA00520687_ERZ1034925 | MGnify/ENA primary metagenome ERZ1034925 (study PRJEB33766, sample SAMN09781758) | gut metagenome | biome: gut microbiome | host: Homo sapiens | place: Madagascar | study: EMG produced TPA metagenomics assembly of the PRJNA485056 data... | reverse complement strand
TGATTTTCTTTCTCTTCTTGTGCCTCTTGCTCTGCTAACATATCAAGGTCTGCTTCAAAGTTTGCGTAAATATCAATTTTGAAGGATGTTCCTTGCTTACCTTTCTTTTTTCCTTGTTTGTTCCCGGCATTAAAAAGGTTTTTGCGGATATCCTTATTTGCTTGTAACTGCTTTTCTCTGTTTGCTTTTGCTGCTTCCTGTAAATTGCGGAGTTTAATCATTTTTTCGTCCAAGTCATCAGCGCATGGACAAAGTGAACGAGGCATAACACAAGGTTTACCTTCAATATGGAATCCGCAATTTCTACATTTCGTATGTACTTCATCAAACAGAAGTTCTTGTGGAGATTTCTTTTTCGGCTCCGTTGATGAATCAGAAGAATGTTCACGTTTCTTTCTATGGTCGTTAAGGACACGGTTGATGGTTGCGATAGAAATGAATGGGTATTTACCCATCAATTTAACCATGATTTGTGCAGGCTTATCTGTTCCGGAGTCATACTCTTGGAGTATAGCCTCTGTCATATTCATAGCAACCATTAGTTCTCCTCCTGTCCGTTGTTCTTTTTAGATTTTTGTGGCGGCAACCGCTTATAACGATGATAGAATCTTGCAAGTTCGATAAACTTGTTGCAAATAGTACCGATTTCATTTTTCTTGATATTGCATTGCTGATAGATTTCGTTGATAGTTTTTGTTCCATTTCCATCCAACCCGAAACGCATTATAATTGCTCTTCTCTTATTGGGATTTGGAATAAGGTTAAGCAATTCTGTTGCTTCGTTCGGAGAAAGTTTTTCAACAAGGTCGTCTTCAAAGTTTGATGTACTGTCTGCAATCATATCTCTAAAAGATGTTACAGAATCGCCATTTCTGTTTTCCTTTTCACTCTGATAACCGTATTCAAAGGACAACCGAGGACGGCTTACATCTTTCCATAACTGGATTTTTTCCAGCGAGACATTCATAATTTTTGCTAATTCTCTTTGCGTAGGTTCTCTTCCGTATTTATCAAAGAACTCATTTTCAACAGCCGTCATTTTTTTTATGCTGTCAAGAACGGCAGTAGAAACGCCATAATTCTGGTTAGCAATCGCTGTTTGAAGGGATTTGATAATCCAGTATTTAGCGTAAGTCGAAAAACGAAATCCCTTATCTACATCAAACATTTCAACAGCTTTTAAAAGGCCAACCATGCCTTCTTGTGTCATATCAAATCTGTCAAGTGCCGCCGATTTGTTTTTGAGATACGATTTTTTTACAATATGGTTTACCAGCTTTGCATTATGAGTAACGATTTCATTCCGAATGCGATTTCGTTCCTCTTTTGTTGTAGCTGCTTTCATGCGATGGAAAATTTCAATTTCTTCTTCTCTGGTATAAATATCATGGTTCAGCGTATCTCGATAGTAAAGCTGACAAGTATTAACTTCATCTTTTTTGCTTAAACTGTCGTTGCTTCCATCTGAATCATCAGAAGCACTACTGTCTAAGTCGTCATTTCCATCTAACGGAGCTTCATCCGCATACCCATCATCGTACAGATATTTTTCTGAATCATTCGTTTCGTTGTTGAACATATAATTCAATCGATGCATATGCGAATCCTCCTCATTAAGGTGTTATATACTTATATGGTTGTAGAAAACATCCCCAATTTTTAGGGAACATTTTCTTTGCTTTACAATATATATATTACCACTCGAATAGTCATTTTGCAACACAATCCACTCCCTATTTTGACTGCATATCGACACAAAAACCAGCCCCGTGAAAACGGTGCTGGTTTTGTATTAAATTATTCGTTCATTTTGCCGGAAACCCGATATACGTTATCAATGCTATCATAAATTGTATCCGGATTACTTGCGGTAATAAGGATATCTTTTTCCCCGACCAGTGCCTTCCTTTTCTTTTGATTTATCAAATCTGTTTCTGTAATTACTTTCTGGATGGTTGCACATCCGTTTTTCATTTTGAAATAGACGAAAGTATCCTCCGTCCAATCCGGCTCATCCCTTCTTCCTGCAACATAAATCGGGACCTTCACAACGATGCTGATGTCTTTTCCTGCATAACTTTTGATTCTTTTTTCTTCCAAATAATCTACTAATGATGGGTGCTTCTTCATTGAGTATTCGAATGACAGTGCAAAGTCTAAATTATCTCGGAAGCAAGGAGATTTACCATCTCGTCCGAATATGTTTTGATACATAATTGGAAGGACGTTGTTTTTAGTCCTTCCGCGTACAGATACAAGTGTTGGTTTTACATTTTTCATATTATGATACGTCCTTTCTGTTTCTTAAAAAAAGAACTGCCGCTTACATTTTTGTAATTCGGCAGTCTTCTTGGGTTTTCTTAATAGTACTAATGGATATGTTTTTTCTGTTTACACGGTTACTATATTTGCTTATTCAAACTCTTCCTAAATGGTTATTTTGTTTTCTCCAAATTGAAATATTTCTTTCCCTTGTATTCAGCGCACTTCAATTTCATTGATGCAGTGTATGATTCTCCTTCTTTTGTCTTTAATGTAAAAGAGGCGGGTTCTTTACCGAATAGTTTTTTGGCTTTTGTCAGGGTAACATTCATTTCTTGCCCAAAATATTTTGTTTTCTTGAACAGAACAGCTTTACATTTATCGTTGCTGCATTCGTATGTCTTTGGCGTTTCTACAACATCAGATGCACATAATGGACAGTGTCCAACAACTTCTTTTGTAAAGTCTAGAGAAAACTCTGGATGTTCCCCCTGAAAATTACATATAAGATTGCAAGAAAAAGGCTTACCGCTTTTTCCAACACAATTTGTAAGGCGAGCTTTTCCATCTTTTAATAGGCTTTTTGCTACGGTTGCAGTCATCTGAGAACCTATGCTCTTCATAAATTTGTTTTCTTTCCAAATAATAACACCACATTTATTTTCACATGCGTAGGCTTTGCTTGTTTCAATCACTGCACTTCCACATTTAGGGCATTTTCCAATTAGCGTTTTTTCTCCTACTGTATTTTCATGGGTACTTTTTATACTTCCATTTGCGGAAAATATCTTGTCCATCGTATCCTTTGTTTTATCAAGGACTTGTGCTTTCGTCATCGTTCCATCTTTGACACAGTGCAAATCACGTGATAGTTCTACGGTCGTTTTTACATCAAGGTTGATGTCTAACGATTTAAGGACATCATATAGGAAAAAGCCGGATTCTTCTGCGTAGTATGTTCCTTTTCTAAGTGAGATATATTTCGATTGGATGCAACGGTTAATTGTATCTGCTCTTGTGGCCTCTGTACAAATCGTAGCCTCTTCCAAAATTTCTTTCCACTCTGCATCAGTATATTCATCATCCGGTTTATCCTCTGAACGCATGGGAGTTTTCATCCAACTATTAAGAGATGCTACAGTATAGCGCTTTGGTGGAACTGTCATTTTACCTACTGCTTTAAACGCTATAACAACATTGTCTCCCTTTACAAGAGGCGGGAGTATTTTATCTTCTTTTGAAGATTCGTATTGTCTCCATCCTTTTGTGATTTCTACGTCACCCTTCAAAGTAAAGGTTTCGTCTGAGCACTGGATAGCTATTGTCGTTCTGTTTACAGTGCAATCTTCTTCGCAGAATACCGCACAGAATCTATTTAGTATGCAGTCATAGACTGTTTTTTGTGCGCCGGATAGATTTTCGGCCTTTTTTCCTGTCGGAATCAGTGCGGAATGGCTTTCAACCTTGCTGTCATCATATATATTTTTATCTCCGGATTTACTTGTAAGACCAATCAATCCTAATGCTTTTATTGTGTGTTCTACTTTGGAATATTCATCCTTAGCAAGATAGTTGGAGTTTGTTCTTGGATAGGTCACTAATGCTGCTTCATATAGGCTTTGCGTTGCTGCAAGAACATCGGACGGAGAAAGGGTGTTATCCACTTTGCACACATAACTTTGCAGGTCACTCATTGAAAATAGTTTAGGTGCTTTAATAGTCTTTTTTTCTGTCTTAACATCTGTTACTGTTGCACCTGCAGCATTATATTTATCTGCCAGAGCTTGTGCTTCTGCTTCATGCCCTTTTTCAAATGTCTTTTTGCTTGTTAATTCTATTACATATCCTTTAGTTTTTTCTTTTGACACAACTGCTGAGTATGGCGTTGGCTTAAAATTATTGATTTCGTTTTCTCTCTCAACAATGCGACATACTATTGGGCATATACAGCGTCCGATACGAAGAAACGTCTGTGTTTTAATACTTGCGTACCGTGTCAATTCAATTCCCATGAGCCAATCCATAGCTGCACGGGTCTTACCTGCTTCATATAGGTTTGTATATTCTATATCAGGTTTAGCTGTTGTAAGTGCTGTGTTTATTGCATCCGTGGTCAGTGCTGGGAGCCATAGTCTAAGTATGTTCTTTTTTGTTTTTAGGTTTCCGTCAATTACGAGACGAACAATAACCTCCCCTTCCCTATCTGCATCTCCCGCTGCATAAATTGTGTCTACATCTTCTCTGTTCATTAACTCTCGAAGAATCAAAACTTGCTTTTTAACGCCCGTATCAGGTTTTCTTGTTTTTGGGTTCTGTTTTACCTCGTATTTAAACTTCCATCCTTCTGGATAAAATGGAAGTTTTGATAGTGACCATTTTGGTTTTGCAGTTGGGTCATAATCATCAAAATACTTATCCATATAAGTGTCCAAAGCACCAACTGACAACGTAGGATTTTCCTTCAAGATATCCATCCTTTTTTTGAAAGCTTTCTCTCTTTATAGCATTTGCTATTGTTCTTCCCATAGATGGCTTTTCTGCAATAATCAGTTTTTTACCCATATGTTTCCTCCTATGAGTTTAGTGTTCTAAATATACCATACCAGATTTTCGAAACAAATATGGCGCTATGGTGTTTGCCATAGCGCCATTGAATCAATTATCTTGGAAGATTTTTGCTAATGCCATACCTGCATCTGCGATGTCCGTTTCACGTCGAACAATCAAGCCGCTCTTAGAAGATACCTGCCAAAATCGTTTGATTTTTCCGTTGCGGTCAGGTCCATCTTTGGGATACAAGCAATATTTACCACGAACAAATTCACCAAGGTTATATTCATCCTGTGGAATGTTTGCTTTCTCAAACACCGTCTGAATTTTATCCAGATAGCGAACCTCTCTGGATGTTAGTGCTTCCACAGTTGTTTGTGGTGTGAGCAATTCATCTAACGGATTGGGGTCAATTTGTTTCTTCTGAGCAGGTTTAGGATTGATGTCTACCGGAGCGGGAGGATTCATTTGATTGAGAGTCGGTTCCTCATCTGCTTTATCCACGTCCGTATCATATCCTTCGTCTTCATAAGCAAATTCATCTTCACAGATGAATTCATTATCCGTTTCTTGTTCTACTGGTTCTTCGGCATAAGTTGGAGTAGGAATGACAGGTGCAGCATTTTCCCCAAAACTTTCGTTGTATGCTTCATCTGCAAAATTCTCTGTAATAACAGGTTCTTGCTTATGCTGCATAGGGTAAGCAGGAGTTGGAGGAACAACATGTTCTTTGCTTTGCGTGTAGTTCTGATTGAGCAAACGAATCAACTCATCGCTTTCATCAATCGATTGCTGGTATCCATACTCAGATGCTGTCGGAGTTTTCTTTGCCTTTTGGGGAACAAATACTGTTGGCTCAGGTGTAGCATCATAATCATCATCTTCATATGCATCCTCATCATAAGGATTATTCACACGATTCTGATACGGAGTTCGTTTCGGCTCTGTAAATACAGGTGCAGCAATGTTTTTTGGCTTCTGAGGCATCGTAGTAGCATTGAAAGCAGAGCCGTTCTCAAGCTGCTTTTCCTCATTTTTCGTCATCAATACGGTTTCTGCTTTTTTAATGGGACGAGCTTTTTTGGGGGGTACTGGTTCGTTTTCCGGAATTTCATCCGTATCGCTAGGTTCGGATACGTTCTTTTTCTTTTTAGTGGTTGAAGACTTTGTCACTTCTTTCTCGGCTTCAATAGCCGCTTTCTTTGCAAGATTGTCAGAATAGCATTTAAGAATAATTACGCTAATCAACGTAGCAGCAAGAATAATCAACAATGGAATCTTGATTTCATTGAGTACATCTGCCCAATAAGGATATTCGACAATTTGGACAGAAGAAGCATAGTAATAAAGACTTCCACAGGCAGCAGCGCAGATTAAAAACATTAACCATAGTCCGACATTTGCAACCTTTTTTGCATGATTTTTCACGTTTTCGTGAGCTCCTTTCGTTTTTTTGATTTTAAATTTATTGAAAAGCGTCATTCATAGGCGCTAAACAATCGTTCGAAGAATGCTTTATCTTCTTGAATTTTTTCTTTGGTTTCATCTGTAGCAAAATAGATGGTTGTATAAATGTTATTTTTATCGCTACCATTTCTTTCTACGGCGTAACCTTTTTGCTTAGTAAGGAATTCCGTGACTTCATCAGATAGAAAAATTCCATCAATGATGCATCTGTCTTTTCCTTCTTTAGCTGATTTCTCAATACTTGCTGTTACAATTTGAAATTGCTTTTCAATTGTTATGGCATAAATGTTTTTTGCTTGTGGTATGTAACGAGCCATTTGAATTTACCTTTCAATAATGAAAACGTCTGAAACTTCGATTCCTGCATATTTCAGTAATTCCGTAAGGATTTCCTTTACCTCTTGCGGACTTAGACCGTCTGCTTGTTCCGGCATTCTCATGTCACTTGGTTCATCTTCGTCATCTTCTTGGTCTACAAATACCGGAAGAGAATCTTCCCATGTATTGTCATCATAAAACAAAGGACCATTTGCAAGATTTAGTTCAAAGTCTGCTCTATTGAACCAATCCTTGGTAGAAAGAGCTTCAAGAATTTGTTCGGTAAACTGAGAAATCTTTTTGTTGAATTTCTTTTCAATTTCCTCGCGAAGTTCATCTGGTGTTCCATTGTATACAACCTTATCACCTATGTTATTTAGGTACTGGATTGCACAGTCGGAATAAAGTTCTCGCAGAATTGCTGGAATATCTTCCTTGCTTGTTTTCACAATGATTTTTTGAGCTTCTTTATCCGTAAACTCCGGTCCTTCCGGGCTGCAGATGGTACACATAAGAATCGCGGCTAGAGCTCTATTTGCCAGATACTTCTGTGGTGCTTTGAACGGTACGTTTGCCAGAATTTCCAGAAACTCACTCTGGAATCGATTTGGGTCCTTCATTCGGAACCGATTGGCGTTCTGATTCATGTTTTTTAGCCTCCATGCTAATTAAGTACATATCCCCTTTATGGGATTTCGAGAATAAGTGTTTATATTTCTGCTTTCCGTTATAGTATTGAATAAATTGTACATACTCTTCTATAAATCACTATACTAATACAGCATGGAAATGTGTTTTACTATACAACGATAAACTTAAATTGTGGGTATTTTGCTTTTAACAATTTCCACTTCAATTCAAATGTTTGTGTCGTACGCCATTTACCAGTTTTTTTATCGTAGCCCTTTACATCTTCGACGACTGTTACACCACTCTTGTCTGTGTAAACAAAATCGGCTTTGTAGTAGACTCCTCGCACTTTGCTTCCAGAATACGTGAACTCTTGTTGTATTGTGAGCTTGCATTGCCTTTGTAAGTTATTGATTAAGCCTTGGCTTTCAAGCATTAAAAGTTCATTGTATCTCTCATATTCTCGAAGAGAATCAAATGTTTCTACAACTTTTCCGTGCTTTTCGAGTAAATCTGTGCTTAGATTTTTTCTCACGTTTTCTTTATCAATAAACACAAATCCATCTTCATAAACATACACAGGTGTATTGAAGTATTTTTTTGTCGTTTGCTCTGGCCTATATTCTTTTTTGTTGTGTGCTGGCATTTCAGCACCCGTACGTGGAGATTCTGCTGCAATATGTATTGCACTATTTTTGCGAAGAATTTCTTCTAATTCAGCTTTTGTCATTCTCGGCATATTCTGCACCATTTGTAGCAGTTTCCACCCAACTGAGCAGAAACTCTTGAAGGCTGACATCTTCCGGCATAATTGTGTTATAAAGACTCAACAAGTCTTCCGGGTACAATTTTTGAGGAGAAGTTCCTCTTTCCAATGCCCCAAACTGTTTTACTAATGTGAGGTCTGCTGCTTCTGTTTGGGATAGCCCCTCATTTTTTCTCCAATTTTTAAGGATATCTTTAAAGGCTGGAATTTGTTTTTTGGGCAATTCTATATTTTCTTTTACCGATACTTCTGTTTGAACCTCAGTGTTCGTATCAGCTTTGTCTGCTACATCCGTAGTGAGTTCAAACTCTTCTAAGATATCATCATCAGATAAAATCTCCGGAATTTCTTGTTCTTCCTGAGATTGAGTTTCACCAGTTACTGTAGAATTGCTATTAGAAACAGCAACTTCGTACATTTTGATTTTAGGCTTCTGTTCATACCGCCCCTGCATTGCGAGGCTATCCGCAATATCGTTATACTTATCACCGGAATGTCCAGCAACCTTTTCAAATTCGATGTCTGCTTTTTTTCGCATCTCTGCAACAAATTCTCGGTATCTTTCGGTATCGCTTCGATTGGTACTCCATTCATTGTTTCCCCATCGCCCAACACCTTCATAGTCATGACATATCTTGATGTAATCTGCACCTAATGAAATTGCGAGCTTGATTGCCTCTTCCGCTGCTTCGATTTCTCCCCCGATGTTTCTGATGCTTATGTCTTTAGTTCCACATCCGCAAGCTTCTGCAATCGGAGTATCTCCCCTAAGCAAAATGAAGCCCCATCCGCACCACTTTTTCCCAAGTTCTTCGATGTAGCTTCCATCAACATATGCAGTTAGAGGCATTTTGTAGTGGGATAAATCTGTACTTTTTTTCTGGACAGGAAAAGCAAAGGCTTCGGCTTCTTCCTTGTTGTCAAACCCTTTAAATACTGCACCCTTAAATTTATTGATTTGTTCTTTTGTATCGCACCATGTCTCATAAACGCCCGGAACTCTTCCGCGCTGAACTGCATAATAAGCTGCCATAGCCTGTCCTTTACTGTGTCACCAAAATATGCCAGCTATTTGATGTGCTGTCATATTCTTCTGTTTGTAAGGTCTTTTTTTCTTGTACTTGTGTGATGATATGCCTACGAAGATAATATCTATCACGATTATTTTCCCAACGATTTTTTGCTGCTATTTGATTTTGTGTTATTTTGATGTCGCTTAAGTATGTTGTTTTCATCAATGGATTGTATATTTTACATCCGGTTTCATACAAAACTATATTTTTTCTGCTTCCCATATTCATTCAATCAAATACCACAACTCGAACGTTTTCACCTTTTTCAGTTCGATGGGAAAACGCATTTGCGGCATAGCGGCCTCCACCCATCTTTACAGCATCAATTACACGAGGCGTAACTTCGTCAAATACTGTTGGTGCGATTGGATTTCGAATGGTAATGATTGCATCTTCCGGAAAATTTTCAATTTGCCGTTTTAGTTCTAGGATTGTCATGGTTCTTTACTCACTTTCTACTCCGTATTGGACATCAAAAGGTGCGCCTGAGCTGCGGAGATAATTGATAATATCATTGTTGTTTTTGAATATCATTGGAATTTCAATCCATCTTGGTTCGGATGTTGAGTAGTTGTTTCCAACTTGATAGCTTTTGCATTGTAAAACATTACCGTTGGGAAGATACTGAAGGTCTGTTCCGCCGCAAAGAATTGCCAATACGCTTCTATCTGGAACTAAAACAATTTGCTCCATAAAGTTCAACTGCGTTTGTGACTCATAGTGAAGTACGTTTTTTCCGACTTTTTCATCATAGCTATATTTGATTACCGGAACATAGTTCTTTTCTTCAACAACAATTTTATTGTTTCTTCGTGTTGATAGCTCAGTACTGTATTTAGCTTTGTCTTTTCGAAAAGAATGGAAAACAAATGGAATTGTAATCAGTTCTGAAACTATAACAGCAACAAGAATTGAAATTCCTTTATCAAAAGGCGAAAACAATGTTGCACAAAGAATACCGATTGCCGGAACAATCATGGTTGCACAAATAGCATTTGCTCTATTGAGAGTTCTTTTCTGCCAATTTTTATCTTTTTTATAGTCTTCGTGAATATATGTATAGAGAAGTTCTT
>ERZ1034925.1070-NODE-1070-length-10210-cov-6.577056_pt1 | contig 10210 bp, 7 predicted proteins | sample MGYA00520687_ERZ1034925 | MGnify/ENA primary metagenome ERZ1034925 (study PRJEB33766, sample SAMN09781758) | gut metagenome | biome: gut microbiome | host: Homo sapiens | place: Madagascar | study: EMG produced TPA metagenomics assembly of the PRJNA485056 data... | reverse complement strand
ATGCTAAATTATAGGAGATAGATAAATATGTCAAACCATAAAAAAGAAATAAAAAACACTCTTGGTGAATTAGAGGAAGAAATGCCTGAAGAAAAAGGAGTTTATACTGAAACTATTACAGTTAAAATGCCTGAAGATGAAGCTGTAGATATAATGGAGTATTTAAATGAACCAAATATTAGACTTGGAATTGATAATAGAAAAACTATAATTATTACAACAAGTGAAGGTAGAAAAGTAAAAGGAATAATAAGACCATTATCATCTGATGAAGTAATTCAATTTAATAATCTTGCTGAAGAAAGTAAAACAAGTGCAGATAAACTTGTAATTAGTCAAGCATTTTACGCAATGGATGGTAAAACACATATTCCTGATTTAGCATTAGAAAAATTTGCTGCTGGAGTTAATGCTCAAATTGTAAGTAAAATTATGGAATTTTCAGGTTATGGTATTGATGCTGAAGAGGTTGAGTATCTAAAAAAGAATTAGATATACAAAATGATAAAGCAAAATTAAACCATCTTACGCAATTATATATGGCTGGTTTTATGTTTCGGAATGGTAAACCTTTAACTACTCTTCAAGAAACGTGTGTTTTATTAATGGAAAATATAATTATTAAATGGAAAAATGATACTGGTCAATTATTATAACCTTTTTTTTTTAAATAACTGATGGGAGATTCACATATGGCATATAAATACTCAATAAATATAACTACTAATGTAAGTGTATTAGGATTAAGTAAACTAGCTTCTACACTTAAAATGGCAAATAAACAGGCTAAAGCATTAAAAAAGAATTTAGAAGCATTGAATAATCTTAAAATGCCTAATGTTGAAAAAGTAGCACGTGATTTAGCTAAAAGTAGTGGTTCATCAGCAAGTTGGAAACGTACCATGAAAGACCAACTTAGTATGGTTCGGGAAATGGAACGTATTGAAATAAGACAACAAAAAATGCTAGATAAATCCATGAATTTACATAAAAAACGTGTTAATCTTCCATATGGTGATACTACTAGTTCTTATACTCCTCGTAGATATAATCGTAGAAGTGGTGGTTATTCTAATGATAGTATTCTTACAAGAGATAGACAAAAATTTGGTAAAAATAGTAAAACGTATTCTGCTGGAACTCAATTAAGCCAAATGAGAGAAAAACATGGTAACTTGGCTGATATGTTTGGTATGGGTTTTGGTTTACTTGGAATGTCTAGTTTAAAACAATATGCTTATGATACTCCAATTAAAGCAGAAGTAAATAGTTATATGCTTGACCAAATGGAAAATAATAGTGATATTAAAAAAGGAACTATTAAAGCTTCAGTAGATACAGCAACAAATAAATTACCTATTTCAATGCAAAGTGTAGTGCAACCATTAAATGCGTTTAAAAGTGCTACAGGTGCAAGTGCTGAAGAAATAAATAGTATTGTACCACAATTTACTAATTTTGGTGCTGTAGTTCAAAACCTTACAGGAAGTAGTGAACTTGCTGAAACAGCAATGCAAAAACTTAGTTATGGTTTTCAAGGAAGTTTTGCAGCACTTGACCAGTTTGGAGTAACAGAAGAAAGTTTAAAACAGGCTGGTTGGGATGCTAAAGATGAAAATGACCAAAAAGATGTAACTAAATATATGAATGCTGTTACAAAGGTTGTAGGTGATGCAAGTGGCAGTATGAATACATTTAATGGTCAAATGCAAACACTTAGTAAAACTATGTCTATTGCTGGTAAAAGTATATGGCAAGGTGGTTTAGGTTCATTATTAGGTGGTGTTACATCTGGGTTAAATAGTGTTCTTAGTGCTGGTGATCATTTTGGAGCTAAACTTGCATTACTTGCTACTACAGTACTTGAGTCAGTAATGGTAATTGGTGGAGGTATTGGTTATCTTACACAATCTGTTTCAACTATTAATAGTACTTTCCAATCTATGAAATCTATTAAAAAGTATGGTTGGAAAGCTATGCTTGGTGAAATGAGTGATGATGATGTAGGTTTAATTGATAGTTTATTTGATTCTGCTAAAGGTACTGATGTTAATTTAAGAACTGGAAGACCTCTTGCTGAACGTGAAAAAGATATAGAAAATAGTCAAATAGGTAGAGGAACTAAAAGAGGATTAAAACGACAAATTAAATTAGATGATGACCTGATTAAATTAAATACTCCTAACCTTACTCCAGATATTCAAGCAAGAACGCGTCGTTATAAAACAATGGGTTATGATGTAAATAATGCTAAAATACAAACACAAATAGCTGATGAAGTTACAAGACAAAAACGTTTAGAAATGGCTAGTCTTAGTAAACGTGAAAAATTATTACTTGGCTGGGATAAAACAATTGGTAAAGGTAATAAAGAGTTTCGTAAAAGTATTAAAACTCCTCTTAGTAGTGGAACTTATAGTAAATCTAGACAGAGTGGAAGTGGAAGACTTCGTAGTGTTTATAATGCAATGGGTCGTTCTAATTGGAGTTTTGATAAAGCAGGAGCTAAATCTGGTTTAAGTAGTATTAAATCAGGAATAGGAAGCTTTGCAGGAGTTCTAGGAGGACTACTTCCTGCTTTAAATCCTGTTACACTTGCACTTGGAGCTTTTACAGTAGCAATAGCTGGATTAGCAGCCGTGTTTAATTTTGCATATAATAATAGTGATAAACTTCGACAAACTACAGCTAAAATTGGATCAACTTTTAGTAAACTTGCAACTCAAACTGGTATGCTTCTTGGTGATATGTTTAATAGTGCTGGGTGGACTGATAAAAGTGGTCTTGATGGTGTAATAGATGTAGTAAATAGGTGTGCAGAAACATTACTTAGTATTCTTGAAGTGGTAAGTCAAGTTGTACAAGCAGTTACTGGAAAAGACCCTGAGGGAGAATCGGGGTATAAGAAAAAAGATGAAGCTTATCAAAAAGCATTACGTGAAAATAATTATGATGAAAATAATCCTACAGTAGCAAATGCAAAACAACAAAGAGATTGGTATACTAAGTATGGTGTAATTGGTGCTGATGGTAAAAGACATGGATATTATATTGATAAAGCTCGTGCAGCTGGAATGAGTGAGGAAGAAATAGAAGCAAATGCTCGAAAACCTAATGGTGGAAATGAATTAGTTTCTTATTATACATGGAATGATTTAAATAAACAAGCAGATGATTGGTTCACTCAGAATAGACAAAATGTAGATGATGGTAAAGGAAATATTAAATTTAATCCAGGACTGTTAGGTCATATTAGTCCTCTTGGATTATTTGCAAATAATATGGGACAAACAGTTGCAGCTCTTGGAGATGCTAATAAGTTTCTGAACTCTGATATGGGTTTTGCATTTAGAGCTATTACTAGTCATGTTGGTACTGGGATAGGTCTACTTGGAAGTATGTTTAAAGGTTCTTCTCAAAATAAAGATAATGCTACTAATAACACTAATGCTTTAAATTCTCTTGCAACAGTGTCCAATGATAATAATTCTCAACTTGGTAAAATTAATAATACTCTTACTAATACAGGTACTAATATTGAAACTGGTAATAAAGAAGCTAAAGATAATGCTAACACTATTGCTAATAGTAATAATGGAATTACATTAAAATCAGTTGCAGCACTGGGTAAAGCATTAAATAATCAAACAAGTACACCAACAACTACACAAGCAACAACACCTACAATTACAACAAAAGATAATACAAGTAATACTCCAGCAACAACTAGTCCTATCCAAGCAGGTATTCCAAATATTGATTTATCAGGTGCTAAAAGTGTACTTGATGTAGCTATTAAAAGTGTAAGTGATGTTTTTACAGATGGTAAACCAAACCTTGAAAGTGGACTTAACAGTTTAATTGATACTCTTACTAATATTCTTCCTGGTGGTAAACTTCTTAAAGATGGCTGGAATTGGCTTACTGGTAATAATGGTCAACAAGGAGGTCAAACAAATGGAGGTCAACCTGCACAAACACAGGCAACTAGTGGTAATGTAACTGTTAATGGTCAAAATCCTACAGCTTATAATAATAGTGTATGGAGTAGTATTCTTGGTTCTACAGCTAGTAATGTTGCTTTAAATAATAGTACTATTATGACTGGTACTAATCAAGCTGTTGGTCAAATTCCAATTAGTATTAATTCTAATGCTCCTATGGCTATGGCTGCTGGTACTAATGTTGGAAATAGTGCTAGTATGGGTTTAAATACTGGTATGACTGGTATGCAACAAACAGCTAGTAGTAAAGCTGCTACAATTCCTCCTGCTGTTTCTGCACATAATGGTAGTATGAATAGTGCTGGTAATGGTCTTGCAACAAATGCTAATAATGGTTTTATAGGTGCATTTGGAGGAGGAATTAGTGGAGCAATTCAAGATGAACTTGGAGGAGCTTTATCTATTATGCAAGGTTTTGTATCTCAATTCCAATCAGCAGCAGCACAGATTGGATCTGCAATTACTTCAGCATTTTCAGGAGATAGAGGGGTAAAAAAAGGTTCTCCTGGTCAAGTATATAGAGATTTAAGAGATGAACTAAAAGTAACCCATGGCTTATTTAGTGAGTTTATGAGTCCTTTTAAAAATAGTAGTGCTTTACTTGGTAAAGAAATCGTAAATACATTTAAAAAAGGTGAAAATAATCAGTATTTAAGTTATGTAGATGAAACATTAGGATTAATGAATGGGTTATATAATTCTATGGCTTCTGCTCCTCGTAAAGTAAATATTCCAACAACTAATCTTAATTCTACTATTGCAAATAGTCCTACAAGTAAAGTAGCATCTCAAGGAACTTATTATGAAAAAGCATCAAATACTACATCAAGTAATACACCAACAACAACTCAATCAAGTAATAAACATACAATTGTAAATAATAACTTCCATATTGATAAAATAGATAGTAAAGAAAGAGTACAAGAAGTAGCAGAAAGTATAGCAAAAGTATTAATGTTTAATAATGAAACACATGGCAGAAAAACACCAGACCCATTTGGAGTATAAATTATGGCTACTAAAAAATCTGCTTATCAAAAGAAAAAAGATAAAGAATTAAAAAAAATTAGTAGTGGATATACTACTGCTGAAATAAATAAAATTATTGCTGAAGCAAAAAATGTACATATAGCAAAAAATAACGATTTATTAACTAAAAAACCTACTCATAAACGTAGTGTTCTTACACAACAATATCATAGAGATTGTATTGTTGACTCAGACCATGCTTATTTTGAAGTAAATGGTCAGCCTTTACGGGTTCAGACTGGGTTTAAGCCTAAGCGTGATGTAGAGGTTGCTGAAACTCGTTTATTTAATGGTTTTAGTGATAGTGGTTTAGCTGCACGGAAACATTTATATTTTAAGGGTGATGCTGGTCTTAGTTTTGAATTAACTGTTATTCTTCATATTGATGATAAATATATTGGTGAACACGTAGGTAACCAACTTGATTATAAAGATAAAACAGTATTTAGTGTACTTAGCGATTGGAATAGAACATTTCAGGTTTGTAAAATTGTTACATATGCTCCTACGGTAGAAAATGGTTATTATCGTATTAATAAATTTGAGCCTGAACAAACTACACATGATACTATTATGCTTGATATTGGTTTTATTCAGGATACATATAATTATGAAAGTAAACTTGTAACTAAAGCCAGTGGTAGTAATATTAACGATATAATTGATGGACTTGGTACTGATAAAAGTAAATTATATGGTGGTAATGGCACTGCTAAAGATAATAGTCAATTTACAGGTCTTGCTAAACAAATGATTAATTGTGATGATTTATATCAAAAATGTAATTGTATTACTAAAAAAGAAGCAACCTGTGTTACCAGATATGTGTATTGTACATATGTACTCCAACAATGCTTAAAACGGTGTGGTTTATATCTTGATGGCAGGTTAGATGGTAAATTCTGTTATCTTACACATGGTGCTGTTATTAAATATCAAAAAAGACATAAAGATAAAGTATCTGTTACTGGTAGAGTTGGTCCAATAACAAGAAGATTATTAGCAGAGGAAGTGCAAGCATATGGCAAGTAATACTAAATCAAGTAAATCTAAAAAGAAAAAAAAGTCTGAACAAGAAATTAGAAATGATAAACTCCGTGCTAAATATGCTAAAGAAATGGAAAATTATGAACGCACAAGTAATCAAATTCTTAATGTTATCAGACAAAAAGGGGTTAGTGTTCATGCACCTAATCCTAGTTTAGCTCCTAAACAAGCTCCTGAAGAAATTACTGATATTCATATTGTATTTAGTCAACAACTCCCTAAATATGCTAAAGAGGGGGAAGATGATAGTGAAGAACAAGAAAAAAAAGCATCTCAAAAACAATCTAATTCTACAAGTGATGATGATAGTAAAGATAAAACTACTAAAAAAGAATAATTAGGAGTATTAAGGGTATGGCATCAACAAAAAAAAAGAATGATTCTCAAAATCAAGAAAATCAAGATAATAGTACTACTACACAAACAGATACAACTCAACAACAAAAAACAGCAACAACAGGATACCGATTTAGTGGAGAATCAAAAGGGTATCAAGCATATAAACCTAATGAATGGACTGTACCAAAAGAAATACCTTTTTCAGAGTTTACTATTACAGAAACAGACCTCCGAGTTAAAACAGCTACATTTAGTAGTCCTTATAATATTGATTTAACAAATGGACGTGCGTGTGTATGGATTCAGCGAAAATATGGTGAAAATTTTGGTGGTGTAATTCTTTCATGTGAATATGATGGTACTACAGGTATGTATAATTATTCTTGTCAAGATTGGAATAGATTACTTACAAATAAAGTATATGTTATTTTAGCTGGTGATACTAAAGTTTATGATATTATTAAAAAGTTATTAATTAAATGTAATATTAGTACTGATGGATTAAAAGCTATTGATAAGTATGATTATATTATAGAGGAAGTGCCACTTGATGACGACCCTAATGAAACACTTGGAAGTTCTACTGGTGGAAATTTTCAAGCTAATAGTAGCTCTGGAAATGATACTAATAATTCTAGTAGTTCAAGTGATAGTAAAAAATCTGAAGATTCTAAGAAAAAAACAAGCTCAGAATTATCTGCTAAACAAAGAAAAGAATTAGAAAAAGCAGAACATAACCCATTTTATAAAAAACCATCTGGACTTTATGATAAAATTACAGCAAGAGAATTTATATTAGCACTTGTAATGAAAGCAGGTGTAAGTATTGATATACATATGGATGAAAATGGTGTTTTACACTTTGATAAATATGAAAAAGATACATATCGTAAGGCAAGATGGTTTTTTGTAGATACCGATATATATGAACCACGCCTTAAATTAGATATTACAGATATTGTAACTCAAGTTGCCGTAAAACATACAGACCCTTTAGATGCTAATGCTACACTTTATACTTCAGAAAAATTATTAGGTGTTAATCTTGCTACATTTTTTGGTGTAATGGGTACAGTTATTGATAATCCAACTAAAGCAAGTGGTGGTGGTGTAAGTGCTTCTAATGGTGATACAATTACGTGTACAGGTAAACCAAGTAGTGCTTGTTGTCCAAGAGCATATGGAGGTAAAAGACCACCTTATAAAGATGTAACAAGAACCTATCGTAATGTTTGTGGAATGTGTAACCGTTCAGGAACTTTAAAAGATACTCCTAAAGGAGGACGTGCACATATCCCTGAGGGAGAAATAACGTGTGGTGTAGGTGCTTCTAAGGCTGGCTATGATGGTAGTAAAATGTGTGATGCTGATTTCTGTATTTGTTGTGGCTGGGAAAAAATGAGTAGATGTGGTGGTCGATTACAACCTGTCGGAGCAAGTGGAACAGCTGCAAGTACTACTGGTGATTCTGGTTCTAGTAATTCAACTAGTGGAGGTTCTGCTCAAAGTAATTCAAGTAATACTAGTTCTAATGGAACAAGTACAAATGCTACAGATACATCAGTAGCTAATACAAATACAGCTGGAACACAAGTAGCTGTAGAAGATTATACTAAAAATAAAATGGCTGCACGTATTGCTTTTAGTGAAACAATCCGTAAATGGTATACATTTAGTGTTAAAGTACCTGGTGAGTATGATTTACTTCATACTAATAGTTTTTGTATGTTTATGGTAGATGAAAAATTTGCTACTAAAAATATGAGTAAAATTGGTAAAAAACTTGATGGTAAATTTACTAGGTATATGGGTTATGAAAAAAATAGATTTTATATTGAGGAAGTAGTAGTACGTGCTAGTCCTCGTAGTGGTTTATCTACTGAGTTAAAATTAAATCCATTTGCTTCTGATTATAGTACTTTTGCTAAAACACAATTACAGGCAGAAGAAGCTCTTGCATCAGCACTTGGAGGTGGAGGTACAGGTAATGCTAATGGAACAGATTGTAATGAAGACCATGGCAGAACATTTAAAATATCTACAACAGGTACTAATCCAACCCAAAAAAATTTAGCAGTTATTGGTAATTCATCAGCAAATTATGCTCAAATAGCAGCCCAAGCTAATGGAAATCCAGCAACAGCTCTTAAATTAATGAAACAAAGATGGAAATATCTCAGATATGCAGATAATGCTTATGGTTCACAGTATTGTCCTCAAAAAATGTTTGCTATGTCTACAGCTCGTGGAAATTGTGCTGATAGTGCATGGCTTATGAAATGTATTTTTGATTGTATGGGTTTACCAAATTATATACGTCATGTACCTCAACATTATATGAATATGGTTCAATGGAATGGTAAATGGTATAGTGCTGATTTATGTTACTGGAAAGGAAGTAATAATGATTTATCAAAAATGTAAACTTAGGTGATAGTAATGATGTCAGAATATTATGATAAAGAAACATTAATTAATGTAATGAAAGACCATATATTAGAAGATGAATATGATAAAATTAATTGGGATCAAGTTATAAATGATGGTGAAGTATATCCTCATAGTATTGAGGGTATAAGTGGTTGTTTTATTTATGAAATTCCTCCCGTATCTGGTGATTTATATCTTGTATTATTTATTCATCCTTTACTTCCTATTGAAGTCTTTTATGATGCTTGGAATCGTAAATATATGTATATGAATGGTACTATAGGAGCATCATTATTATGAATACATATGAAGCTATGGGTGTTGATGTTAATAGACACTGGATTGTATCAAATGATGATGTTGTTCTTATAGATGGTTATGAAAATTTATATCAAGCTATTTTTAATCGTATAACTTGTGTTTTAAATGATATGGCTTATTTTTATACTGATTATGGTAGTAGAGTTCATGAGTATTTTGGTGAAGTCATGAATAAAACTACTTTTAAAAATCTTGCTGAGGAAGTATATACTCGTTTATTAGAAGAACCTCGTATTAGTGAACCTGAAGTTAGTGTTATTCCAAATGGTAGAAATACTGTTATTATACATATTACTGCTAATATTTTTAATAATGATACTTTTGTGGGTAATTTTGTATTAGATACTACTACACATGAATTTAGTTATGTTGGTGGTGTATATACTTATATGACTCTTCAACTTGGTGAATGGAATTGTAAAATGAATAATTCTCAAAGAATTATTATGCGTGGTGAACCATTTAAATTAAAATGTTATATTAAAGATAAACATGGGTGTAACATTCCTATTGGTATGGTTGATTTTATAAGAAACAATACAATATTTGCTAGTGTTGAAGTTGAACATGGATATGCTGAGGTAGATTTTACATTTCCATCAAATACTATGCCTGGAACATATAATATTACTGTTCAATATAGGGGAGTTGGTAAATTTAATTCATGTTCAGATAAAATTAAAGTAAATGTAGTTGATAAATATCCTACTCTTACCAAATTTAATTATGAATATCTACAAGCTTATCAAGGTCAACAAGTTAGTTTTCCAGCAACTATTAAAAATATTCAAGGAGGATTAGTTACTGATGGTACTCTTGAATATAGTCTTAAACTTGATGAGGCACATAAATTAGCAACTACTCTTACAATTAATAATATGTTTACACGTGAACCTACAAGTAATCATGCTCTTTTTGAAAATATTACTTTATTTAATGGACTGGGAGAACCATTAGATAATGAAAATGTTACATTATACATTACAAATGGTGAGGGTTTTATGAAAGCAACAAACACTATTATTAATAATGTATTTTAT
>ERZ1034925.1069-NODE-1069-length-10217-cov-5.698583_pt1 | contig 10217 bp, 8 predicted proteins | sample MGYA00520687_ERZ1034925 | MGnify/ENA primary metagenome ERZ1034925 (study PRJEB33766, sample SAMN09781758) | gut metagenome | biome: gut microbiome | host: Homo sapiens | place: Madagascar | study: EMG produced TPA metagenomics assembly of the PRJNA485056 data... | reverse complement strand
CTTGTTATATTGTTGTTATATTTCTGTTTTATTTCTTCTCTTCATCCTGCCTTTGTATTACAGCCTTCACAGCAACCGCCTGATTGGCCACATGCGTATGCATTTCTGTAGTCACAAGCTCCATATTTCTTGACTCAAGCGCCCTGTAGATGGCATCATGCTCCTTCACAAGCATCGGATAATTCTTTGGGTCCTTCAAATACTCCACTCTGTAGCGGTACATCTGCTCGCGGATATTGTTCATCATAGATACAAGCTTCGCATTGTTTGTCGCCTCATAGATAGCATCGTGAAACTTCACATCCTCCTCAGCTATCTTTTTCACATCTCCTGAGTCCATGCTCCTCTTAAACTCGTCCTTTATGGTTTTTAGATTCGCAAGCTGCTCATCACTGATTTTCTTACAGGCTATTTTGGCTGCAAGCTCATCAAGAGCCTCTCTCACCTCAAGCACATCCTCCATATCCTTGAGAGTCATCTTGGCAACCTCTGCGCCCTTTCTGGGCATTGTGACTGCAAGCCCCTCCTGCTCAAGCATTCTGATTGCTTCACGTATAGGTGTACGGCTGACTCCAAGCTTTGACGCAAGCTGCAGCTCCATAAGTCTCTCTCCCGGCTTGAGCTCGCCCTTTAAAATTGCCTCACGAAGTGTATTAAACACCACATCACGCAGTGGCAGATATGCATCCATATTTAAAGTTAAATTATCAGTCATCAAACTTCTCCTATCTCTTGTATTATCATTCTCACATATAAGAAAAAAGTAACTATAAAGCACCCGCTGTGCTATCCGGATATCACGTTATTTGCGATTATTGTATACAGATGTCAGATACACCTGTCTGGCAAGGTGTGAGCTTCTCATGGCTTTGTATGCTTTCTTTGCAGTATCTTCATCGTCAAACAGACCAAAAACCGTCGGACCACTACCGCTCATCATGGCTCCTACCGCGCCATTTGAAAGCATATGCTTCTTTATCTCATCTATCACCGGATAATTTGGTATGGTCACAGTCTCTAAGACATTTCCCATATGTGCTGCGATATCATGCAGATTCTTAGCCTTTATATCATCTATCAGGCGGTCTATATCCGGATGAATAGTCGTATCATCAAGCTTCAGATTCTGGTACACAAATTTTGTGGATACCGAGATGGACGGCTTTGCAATAAGCACCGGACACTTTACCATTGGAGGAAGAGGACTAAGCGCCTCTCCTATGCCCTCGGCCAGCGCCGTGCCTCTCATAATACAGTATGGTACGTCCGCACCTATCTGCACACCTCTTTCCATAAGCTGTCTCTTTGTCAGTCCCAGTGAAAAAAGCCTGTTTACACCTATAAGCATAGCTGCCGCATCAGTACTGCCCCCCGCCATCCCTGCTGCAACAGGAATACGCTTGTCCAGCTTCACTGATACACCGTCAGTTATAGAAAACTCATCCATCAGAAGCTTTGCAGCCTTGTATATGAGATTGTTCTCGTTTACAGGGAGAAAAGACAGATTGGTCTGTATCTGTATGCCCGGCTCCTTTGTCCTTTTGATATCAAGCCTGTCATACAGATGAATGGTCTGCATAATCATACGGACCTCATGATATCCGTCCTCTCTGCGCCTCACAACATCCAGCCCCAGATTAATCTTGGCTAATGCTTTTAATGAAATATCGTTATTACTACCCATATTGTATTACCTCTGTTTTTTGTATACAAAGATTATAACACACCCCTTCAAAAAGAGCAAATTTAAATATTCTCATTTAATTGTTCATTTTCATTACTTTTCAGATTTTCCACGTATTGCACAAAAACACTATGTTCACATAGTACATGTTTGCTAGATTTAAAAAGTAACCCTCTAACGCACCACAACAAAAAGCCTCACAGCATATCAATAATGCTTGTGGGGCTTTTTTTAAAAAGTTTTTCTAAACTCGTATGTACAATTTTTCTATTTCTTTTCCAATATAAATTTGCTAATCAGCTCGTTCATTGTCTCCGCCTGTGCTGAAAGCTCCTCACTTGTTGCTGATGTTTCCTCTGCATTTGCTGAGTTTGACTGTACAACATCTGATATCTGATTAATGCCAGCCTCTGCCTGCTCCATAGCCTTTGCCTGCTCATCTGCAATCTCGCTGAGTTTTTGAGAAGAATCTGCAACTTCCTTCATACCATTGATAACCTTTTCAATAGAAGTACTTACGCGCTCTGCAGCTTCATTACCCTCGTTAGATACCGCAATGGCACTCTCTATAAGCTGACGTGTGTCAACTGCAGCCTTGGCACTCTGCTCTGAAAGACTTCTGATTTGTCCCGCAACAACTGCGAATCCTTTACCTGCCTCACCTGCACGCGCTGCCTCGATAGCTGCATTGAGTGAAAGAAGGTTTGTCTGACTGGCAATATCCTCAATCTCAGAAATGATATTCTCAATCTGCTTAGATGTATCATTGATGCGTCCGATAACATCAACCATGCCCTGCATCTCTGTATGGCTGTGATCTGCTTCCTCAGCATACTCCTGTGCAATCCTGTATGTATCATTGAGCTTCTCAGATGTTTTCTCAACACCGCCTGTGATATCTGCAAATGTAGCCTGAAGCTCCTCAATGGCTGCTGACTGATCCATAGCACCTTCTGCTATTTCCTGTGCTGCCTGAGCAAGGTTGTTAGAACCTGCTGTAACAAGTGATGATATCTCATTGATATGTGACATAACATCATTCATCTGTGTCTTCATCTGACGCATTGCCATGAGAAGTCCAATAAAATCTCCGGTATATTTATCTTCCATGTCTGATGAAACTGTATAATCTCCTTCTGCCATCTTTCCAAGAAGCTTGTCAGAGTCAGATATGATAGTCTTAAGGTCTGCTGCCATGTTTTTCGCAACCCCTACCATATCAGCAATTTCATCTTGTGAATCAACTGCCGGGAATGGAGCCTCAAGATCCCCCTGTGCAAATGTACGTAATCTCTGTTTTAACTCATCGAGTGGTTTAGAAATACCAACTGCAACTTCGTCCCCGATTTTCATCGAGATAAAATATGAACCGACAATGATAACAATAACAATACCAAATGCGGCATATGATACTAATGATAATGTCTTGCTTAAATTATCTCCCTCTGTTACCTTTATATTCATAAGGGCAACAAGCTGCTGATATATATCATCATATGCAGGTGCAAGATCTGCTACTGCTCTCTCCTCGGCCTCCTTCTGTGTCTCAGGATCTGTAGCATTCTCACCTAACTGTCCAATCTCATCATCGAGACTCCAGTATGAGTCGAGCTTACTGTTTATATCATCATATATAGCCTGCTCCTCACCTGTCTTTATAGAGCTTTGCAGCTCTCCCCAGTATTTTTGAAATAATTCCTTTTTAGAATCATGTGTATCAGACATCTTGCTTAATGTGTCAGAAGCTGTATAACCGATAAGAGCTCGTGTAGCGCTTCGTGTCTCTGAGAAGGTTACCATAACCTTTCCTATATCTCCCTGTGAAAATCCGTAAAAGGTTAGTGCGCTGGAATATCTCATTGACACAATAATCATAAGAATACCCGCGATAACACCCGATGCCGATGCTACAAACGTAGTCAGTCTGAATCCTTTTTTTAAACGATTTTTAATGCTAAGTGTTTTCCACTTTGACATGTCTAATTTCATGATGTTTCCTCCCCATGAATAATGATACCTATATACTATATTTCTATTATACACCTCTTAAAAAATTATACAAGCACTAAAAAGGTGACTGCACGCTGCGTGCAGCCCCCTTTTCATAATTCATAAATCAGATTTCTTATATTATAATATTCGTTCCATCACGACACTTTTACATACACATCCGGCTTCTAGCCCTGTACCTGTGTGTCCTCTGTGCCATTCTTCCAGTCATCAAACTTCTTGAGCACTGCATCATAGGTATCCTGGCAAATTGATGGCAGCTTGTCTCCCCAGGCTCCTGTTGCCTGTGAAAAGCCCTTCTTGAATGCATTCAAAAGCTCATCAGCCTTGTCCTTGTCGCCTCCCGACAGTGCCTTTGCAAAGTCAAGTATACGATCTGAGGTCTTCTCAACACCCCAGTATCCATCATCTGCGATGTCCTTTTTGGCCTGCGCTATTGTGTCTGCATCTACAGTCAGATTCTCAAACAGACTCTTTAAGCCCTGTGACTTGTCCCATGTTGAAGCCTGTCCTGTCATGGACTTTCTGACGATCTCGATAAGCTGCTGCTGTCTGGCGTTGGCATCATCCTTAAGTGCCTGTACCAGTGCATCTCTGTCTGCCTTGCTCATCTTCTGGTTTACTGTGCTCTTTGCAGTATCCTTTGAATCATCCTTGCTGTCTGATTTCTCATATACAGCAGCCTCCTCACTGAAGCCTAAAGCCTTTGAATCCGACTTATCAGTCTGTGCGTCCTGCTTCTTTGAAGCGGTGTTGGTATTCTTTGCCTGCGCCTCGTCCTTTGCTGTGACACTCTGCGCAGCTACTGCTGAAACTACACTTGAAATAGCATCTAACATTTCTCATCCCTCCCTGGTAATGTGTGTGCGGGAATCCTTTCCCGCTATACTATTATCAACCTGTATAGCGTCTGATATAGCTAAACAGTTTATCTCTTATAATCTGTATCGGCTGTTTTGTGTCTGTTTTTTATAGCCCTTGCCGTTATTTTTTCAATTTTCTGCCAAATATAAATGTCGAAAAATATATTACCGATGCAATGATCACTATCATCGGACCTGTTGCCACATTGGTGTAGTATGACACTGCGAGGCCGACTATACCGGAAAATACTGAAAATATCACTGAAAAGAAATGATACTCACGCATATTTTCTGAAATATTCCTTGATGAAGCCGCAGGCAGTATGAGCAGCGCATTTATTATAAGTATACCTATCCACTTGATAGAGAGCATGACTATGAGTGCTACAAGCACTGCAAACAGATTGTCCAGTAAACGCACATGGATACCCTTGCTTTTTGCCACGCTTCTGTGTATACATATGGCGTTGAGCTTATTGAAGCAAAACACCCAGAACACTATCGTGACCACAAAAATCACAATTAGATAAACTATCTCAGTCTTTGTGATGCTTAGCACATCGCCCACCAGTATACTTGAGTATTTGCTGAAATTGCCACCCTTTGACAGTATCGCAAGACCTATCGCCACAGAGCACGATGAAAACACCGATATAATGGTATCTGTCGATGCAGTGTTCAGACTGCCTATCTTATTTAAAAGAAGTGCAAACACTATCGCAAATATCACCATGGCAAGCGAGGTGTCTGCCATGCCGCATACCACTCCGACAGCGATTCCGGTAAGTGCCGAATGTCCGAGCGCGTCTGAAAAGTATGCCATCTTTTTGTTTACAATCATTGTTCCCATTATGCCAAAAAGTGGTGTGATGATGAGCACAGCGATAAGGGCATTTCTCATGAAATCATATTGAAGCCAGGAGGTTATATTCATTTGTGCTCCTCCTCTCTCACCCAGGATTCCTCTCCTGTGTAGAAAATTCTCTCAAATTCCCTGCTCTCGAAGACTTCCTTCACAGTCCCCTGCTTTGCAACGGTCTTATTAAGCAGTACAACATGGTCTGCGTACTTTGCCACATAGTCCAAATCGTGCGATATCAGTATGATTGCAAGGTCATAGTGAGTCTTTAAATAATCCATGGTCTTATAGAAAAGCTCCATGCCGTTTTGGTCTATTCCGGACACCGGCTCATCCAACAGCAGCAGGTTCGGCTCGTCCATGATTGCCATGGAAAGAAGCACTCTCTGCAGCTGTCCTCCCGAGAGGTTGCACACCTGCTTGTCGATGAGCTCCTCAGCCTCAAATACCTCGAGTGTCTCCCTTATCTTTGCCTCTATCTTTTTGCTCTTTGGCAGAAAAACAGGATAATTGTACTGATAGCTTGCTATGAGGTCATACACGCTGACCGGTGTATTTTTCTCGATATTGACAGACTGCGGCACATAGCCGATTTTAAGCTTAGCCATATGTCCGTCCTTAGTATCCTTGAACTCAATCGTACCGGTGTGAGGTATCTCGCCCAGTATCGCCTTTATGAGTGTGGATTTTCCGGCACCGTTTTGGCCTATTATAACATTGAAGGAGCCACAGTGTATGTGCATATTTACATCCTCAAGCACCGTCTGCTCTCCGAAGCTCACTCCAAGGTTATTTATTTTTATGCAATGAAAGCCACATGGCTGTATTATTTTCCGCATATTTTCTCCAATTTTATTTAGTAAATGCCTCTTTGATAAGCTCTATATTGTGCTCCATACCATCAAGATAGCTGTCCTTGTCGTACTCTCCCCTGTTGAGAGGGTCGATATAAACCACATGCACATCTGTCTCACGCGATACGGTATCTCCCATGCTCTTTCCGTAGAGCTCCTCAGCGAGTATTACAGACACTCCGTCATCCTTTATGGCACCTATTACCTGCTTTATCTCACCTGCGCTGACTGAGCGTTCCTCGTCAAGGTCTAACAGATAGCATGCATTCATGGAAAAATCATCAGCTACATACGCATAGGCCTCATGGAATATGATGATATTCTGTCCATTGGTAAGACTCTTTATGCTATTTATCTTTTCTTCAAGCACTGCAAGCTTTGCATCATATGCTTTTGCATTTGCATAATATTCATCAGCATGCTTTGCATCCTTTTCGGCAAGCCGGGAGGCGATAGTCTGAACCATGGTGCGGTAACAAGGCACGCTCATCCACGCATGGGCATTCTCATCACCGTGATCGTGGTCATGGTCACTGTCCGATTCTGCGTCTGTATCGTGGTCATGGTCGTGGTCGCTATCTGATTCTGCGTCTGCATCGTGGTCATGGTCGTGGTCGCTATCTGATTCTGTATCTACATCGTGATCATGGTCGTGATTGCTTTCTGATTCTGTGTCTGCATCCTCAGAAAGAAGCGCCACATCCTCACAGGCCTCCACCACATCAAGCTTCGGATACGCCTTTGCCACATCAGACATAAACGACTCTATACCGCCTCCGTTTATTACAAAAACATCGGCTGTGGATAAAAGCTTCATATCCTCCGGTGTTAGCTGGAAATCGTGCAGACAACCGGTCTGTGGCTCGCTTAAGTTTTCAAGTCTCACGCCTTCCACACCATCCACTATGTTTAAAGTGGCAATGTACATAGGATAGAAGGATGTCACAACTGTAAGCATATCATCAGCTTCGTCAGTATTTTTTGTACTGTCAGAAGCTCCTGATACTCCACCGACAACGCCTGTTTTACCTTCAGTGTGCTCATACGCCATTACTGCAAGTGTACACACTGTCAATATACACAAAAACATAATGCCTACAAATTTGCATTTATTCTTCATATATTAAATATTCGCCTTTCTTTCTATAGCTTTATTTCTATGACTTTATTTCTTTTTATGATTATTAGCGCTTTTTTTGCTCTTGGCCTTATCTCTGCGCTCTTTTGTCTTTTTCGCAACCGGCTTTCCGGTCTTCTTCCAGCGCTCCTTTTTGTGTGGCTCCGATGAAACGGCTTTTTTTGCCGCTGATTTTGCCTCGCGCTTTGCTTTTTCCTCCTGCTTCATGGCAAGAAGAGTCTCCTCGTCAAATACGAGTGAATCTATGAGCTTCCAGATTTCATCCCTGCCTTCCTTTGACATGGATGAAAACGGTATAACTACCGTGTCCGGCTCTACATGAAGCACATCCTTGATGGTCTCTATGTGTGCGGCAATCTGGCTTTTTTTCAATTTATCAGATTTGGTTGCAATGATGATCGGTGCAAAGCCCTGGTTTACCATCCAGTCATACATCATGATATCATTGTCCGATGGCTCATGCCTTATATCTATTAAAAGAAACACTGCCTGAAGCTTTTTTGATGTGTGAAGATAGTTTTCTATCATCTGTCCCCATTTAGCTTTTATCTCAATATTGGCATTGGCATAGCCATAGCCCGGCAGATCGACCAGATACATGGCGCCATTGACGTTATAAAAATTGATGGTCTGTGTCTTGCCGGGCTGTGAAGAGATCCTGGCAAGTGACTTTCTATTCATGAGCGCATTGATCAGTGACGACTTGCCTACATTGGATTTGCCGGCAAATGCCACCTCATTATACTCATTGTCAGGGATTGTGCTTGTAATTCCGCAAACTGTCTCTAAATTAACACTTTTAATTACCATAATCTCTTCCTCATTCTTATTTTACAAATACTATCTTCTCTACCTGTGAAAATTTCTCCACCAGCACGATTTCCATGCCGTCTGTTATTTCTTTTGAAATCTCCTCCAGGTCCTTTTCATTATCCTTTGGAATACATACTGTTTTTATTCCGATTACCTTGGCTGCAAGCAGCTTTTCCTTGAGTCCTCCTATCGGAAGCACCCTGCCGCGCAGTGTTATCTCGCCAGTCATGGCTACATCTGCCCTGACAGCTCTGTCTGTAATAGCCGAGAGCATGGCTGTCGCCATAGTGATACCCGCAGATGGTCCGTCCTTTGGCACTGCGCCCTCCGGGATATGTATATGGATGTCATGCTTCGTATAAAACTCTGCATCAATGCCATATTCTTCGCTTATTGAGCGCACATAGCTAAGTGCCGCCTGTGCCGACTCCTTCATCACATCACCAAGCTTACCTGTGAGCACGAGCTCACCCTTGCCCGGCAGCACATTCACCTCAACCTCGAGTGTGACTCCGCCCACGCTGGTCCATGCCAGGCCTCTAACGATTCCAACCTCTGCGTGATCATTTTTCTTCTCCGGGCTGTACTTCGGATTGCCCAGATATGTCTTAAGATTGGTCTTTGTAACCTTTACAGCAGCTTCGCTGTCCTTAAAGATTTCCCTGGCAGCCTTGCGGCACAGCTTGCCGATAGTCCTCTCAAGGCTTCTGACTCCGGCCTCTCTGGTGTACAGCCTGATGATATCCTTTAGAGCCGAGTCTGTTATCGTAAGCTGTTCCTTTTTAATTCCGTTTTTGCTCTTTTGCTTCTCAACCAGGTGTTCCTTTGCTATGTGAAATTTCTCATTTTCAGTGTAGCTTGACACCTCGATAAGCTCCATCCTGTCAAGAAGCGGCTTTGGAATGCCTGAAACCTCATTTGCAGTTGCAATAAAAAGCACCTCCGACAAATCTACAGGCATCTCGATGTAATGATCCCTGAATTTGCAGTTCTGCTCACTGTCAAGCACCTCAAGAAGAGCGGCTGATGTGTCACCCTTGTAGTCACTTGACACCTTATCTATCTCATCCAACAGCATGAGAGGATTTGAAACGCCTGCCTGTCTTAAGCCATTTACTATACGGCCCGGCATAGCGCCGATATATGTCTTTCTGTGTCCACGGATTTCTGCCTCATCGCGCACACCACCAAGAGAAATACGCACATATTTCTTCTCCAGTGCAGACGCAATTGAACGGGCTATGCTTGTCTTTCCTGTTCCCGGAGGACCTACAAGACAAATTATAGGACTCTCTCCCTTGCTTGTCAGATTTCTTACTGCCAGAAACTCAAGTATTCTCTCCTTAACATCCTTTAATCCGTAGTGATCATCATCGAGCACCTGTGCTGCATGGTCAAGATCCTTGTTGTCCACAGACATCCTGTTCCACGGAAGCTCAAGTACTGTCTCTATATAGCCTCTCTCAACTGTGCTCTCTGATGAGCTGCTGCTCATATTTCTAAAGCGCTTTATCTCTTTTTTCGTCTTTTCCTTTACGTAGTCAGGCGCATCTAACTCAGATAGCTTTTTCTCATATTCATCAGCCTCCGAGTCAGCATTCTCGCCCAGCTCCTCACGTATCACACCAAGCTGTTCACGAAGCACATACTCCTTCTGATGCTTGTCCACACGAACCTTTACTTTTTTCTGAAGCTCATTCTTTATGGAAATAACCTCCACCTGGGAGAGAAGTAATGATACTATAACCTGATATCTGTCATTGATATCCTCTGCCTCAAGCACCTGCTGCTTAAGCTCATATGACACCGGCAGATTGTTGGTTACATAATCTATGAGCTTTTCAAGATCCTCATACTGATCTATCTGTCTGATAAGCTCCTTGCTGATTTTGCCGACGACTGCCGCATATCTGTGAAAAGCCTCTCTGACTCCAAGAAGCATGGCTTCCCTGAGATCCTCCGGCAGGCTGTCCGCATTACTATCACAATAACAGAT
>ERZ1034925.1067-NODE-1067-length-10223-cov-25.197089_pt1 | contig 10223 bp, 15 predicted proteins | sample MGYA00520687_ERZ1034925 | MGnify/ENA primary metagenome ERZ1034925 (study PRJEB33766, sample SAMN09781758) | gut metagenome | biome: gut microbiome | host: Homo sapiens | place: Madagascar | study: EMG produced TPA metagenomics assembly of the PRJNA485056 data... | reverse complement strand
TTCCTTTACTTCATGCATGACGGATACTTTTTTCAAAACTTTAGGATTTTATTATGGTTTGTTTACATTTCGTTACAATAATGAATAAGTATGTTTTTTAGATACACAGTGACGTATTTATTGTTTGTTGTTGAAAACAACATAATCAAAGAAATGATGAGTAATAATTGAACAAATTAAAAGTATATAAATATTACGAAATGTAACAAACATATATCAAATTTAGCAATTTTTAATAATAGATATACTTTATATATACATAAGATAAAATTTACAGGGTACAAAGGATATATAAGGAGAATTTGATTATGGCAAAAGTTTTAATTTCAATGCCTGAAAAGTTTTTAGACGAAATCGATGGTGTAGCAGATAACGAAAATCGCTCAAGATCTGAATTGATTAGAGAAGCACTTAGAACTTACATTCATCGTAACAGAGTAAGAAATACTGCATATGCACAAAAGAATGCAGAATTATTAGAGGCGCTACTAGATTAGACAACGGGAACAATTACAAACAAAATAAAAAAGGCAGGCTAAAACCTGTCTTTTTGTTTTATAAAAATATAACTCCTACATATAAAATGTAAGAGTTATATTACAGTTTCTTATTGAATTAGGCTAATTATATTTGCATACAATCATCTATCAATTAGAATTCTAGACCAGCTTCTCTTGCTGCATCAGCCAATGCTGCAATTCTTCCGTGATATAAGAAGCCACCTCTATCGAATACGATAGATTTAATACCAGCTTTTAAAGCCTTTTCTGCAACTGCTTTACCAACTGCTTTCGCTGCTTCAATATTGCCGCCATGACCTAATTCTGCACGTAAATCTTTATCATTTGATGAAGCAGATGCTAATGTAACATGTTTTTCATCATCGATAACTTGTGCATAAATATGTTTTGTACTTCTATAAACAGCCAATCTTGGGAATTCAGATGTACCTGACAATTTAACCCTAATAGATTTGTGTCTTTTTTGTACTTTTGGTTTTCTTATTTCTTGTTTAATCATTTTCTTTCTCCTTTACCCAAACCTTCTTAGTCAGTAACTAAGGGTTTATATGGGCTAATTTCTATTTCTTACCTGCTTTACCAGCTTTACGTCTGATGTATTCACCTTCGTATCTTACACCTTTTCCTTTGTAAACTTCAGGTGGACGTTTACTTCTGATTGCTGCAGCTACATCACCAACAGTTTGTTTGTTTGAACCTTTTACAGAAATCTTTGTATTAGCATCTACAGTAATTGTAATACCTTCTGGAGGATCAATTAATACAGGGTGTGAAAAACCTAATACAAGATTTAATTTTGTACCTTCCATATTTGCTCTGTAACCAACACCTTGAATTTCTAATTTCTTTTCAAAGCCTTTACTTACACCTTCAATAGCATTTGCAACTAAAGTTCTTGACAAACCATGTAAAGCACCTGTTTTTCTTTCATCATTTAATGGTTCTAAAATAATATGATTATCTTGAACACTCATTTTTATTTCATCTCTTACAGTAACTGTTTCAGTACCTTTTGGTCCTTTTACTGTAATTGTTTGACCGTCTAATTTAACTTCAACACCTGAAGGAATTTCAACTGGTTTTTTACCGATACGTGACATATTTTTCTCCTTTTCTAATATACGGCTTTTCTGTCAATTGAACCGTACTGTTTGTAATTTACTTTTAAACTTAAGTTAGAATAAAACTCTTTTTAAAATCGTAACCTTTTATAAAAGATTTCATTATTTTTAAGAATTTCACCTAGCAAAATTCACTACCAAACGTAGCAAAGAACTTCGCCACCTAAGTTTTCTTTACGAGCTTTTCTATCTGTTAATAAGCCTTTGCTTGTAGATACAACAGCAATACCTAAACCACCATATACTTGTGGTAAGTTTTTAGATTTACTATAGTTTCTCAAACCAGGTCTTGAAACTCTTTTTAAGTTTGTAATAACAGGTTTGTGTTTTTCATCATATTTAAGTTCAATTGTTAAATATTTGAAAGCACCTTCTGCTCTTTCAGAATAATCAACGATGAAACCTTCAGATTTCAACAATTTTGCTAAAGCCACTTTTAATTTTGAAGATGGCATTTCAACTGTTGGTAATAAAACAGTATTAGCATTTCTGATTCTTGTTAGCATATCTGCTATAGGATCTGTGTTCATAATTTTTCCTTTTCTCTTGCGGTCACCAAACGGTTTTGACTACATTACAGACTGAACCGTCAACCTATTTGATACCTTCTACTCGTTCTTACCGAATTAATTTTGCCCTATTAGTGAACACTCACTTTGAACGTACTTCGGCAGTCAACGAAATAATCTTATATCAAACATAATAATAATGCAATTTCTTCTTTACAATATATTACTATTTCTTTAAATAAAAATAATTAGTTAAATATCTTAAACCCATATTATCAGCATTATGCTTCAAATTTTCGTGACACATAACCTTGTATAATTCACTATCTGTATGTCCATAAAAATCTTCACCAATATATGACAACTCTTTCAAGTAATTATCTTTTGTATTATTTATAACTTTTTCAGTAGGACGTTCCAATCGTTTTGCAACCAAAGAAAATTCACCTTTTTCATTTACAGCCATAACTTGATTAACATTATATTTCATCAATAAACTAACATCAGCACCACTTAATGGATAACTATTTGGGTGTCCATGTACTAATATTGTATAATCAGGATTTTTTACAAGCATATCAAAATTATCAATTTTACAATTATTTTCATCTCCAACATACTCTGCCAAAACTTTGTTTTCTTTTGTATCAACCAAAACAGTATGTTCATAAGGAGTTTTAGATTTTAAAGCATCAACACATCTGCCCTTTGCATAAGCATACATATCTTTAGTACTGTTAAACTCTGTTTGTAACGGTTCTACTTGATTTTTAGGTCTTATAAATACTCTATTTTGTTCGCCCAATAATTCTAATCCATTAATAGTACTATCAGCCATCTTTACACTAGATTGTGGTGTTTCTGAATGTTGAAATTTTGTAAAACATTTTTTTATAGGAGCAAATATTGTTGATATTTTCATACCTATATAAAACACAAAGAAAAAATAATTTGCCAATCCAAATAATACAAATTTATATATTTTTATACTAATATATTTACGGAGATAAAACTATGGATAAGCATAAAACAAACGTAATGAGAATACTTGATAATTTCAAGATTAATTACAAACACTATAGTTACACAGATACAGATGCAATAAGTGGAATTGAAGTTGCAACAGTTCTAAACCAAAATCCAGAACAAGTATTTAAAACTCTAGTAACAGTTAGTAAAACTAAGAAATACTACGTTTTTGTTATACCAGTAGCAAAAGAACTAGACCTTAAAAAAGCAGCAAAAAGTGTAAATGAAAAATCAATAGAAATGCTAAAATTAAAAGATTTGTTACCTACAACTGGATATATCCATGGTGGTTGCTCACCTATTGGTATGAAGAAATTCTTCACAACAGTAATTGATGAAACTGCAAAGAATTTCAACACAATTATTTTTAGTGGAGGTAAAATCGGCTACCAAGTTGAACTATCACTCAACGACCTATCAAAAGTTATTAAATATTCAACTGCAGATATTACCAAAACAGCATAAAAAAAGAGTAACAAATTAGTTACTCTTTTTTTATTTATAAAGTATAACTATTTAACTTTTGATGCTAAATCTTGAACAACTGACAAAATAACATTGAAGTCTGTTTTATGCGGACCAAATGTTGCATATTTCAATGTTTTTATACTAAAATCATCACCTGCGTTTTGTAATGATAATAAATCCTTTTGAGCAGGAGTTAGTTCACTATTTGGTGATAACAAACAAAGAGTATTACTTGCATCAACTCTTGCCTCATCTGCATAACTAATGGATACAAAAGGTTTACCATCTTCTGTCACACCTTTACCCAAAGAGAATGAATTAACATTATTTTTATCACGCATTCTCAAAACTTCCATATTATTATATTCATTACCATTAAACAATTTTACAGTATTTGAATTTAGTCTACTCGGAATCATGTTATCAGATGTAACTGTTACATTGATATAACCACTACCACCAGTATATTGAACTGTTCCAATTCTATCAGCCTCTTTTGATAAGTCATAATTATGAGGTTTTACATAACTCTTTTTACCAACCACATCTATTATCGCATCTTGAACAGATTTACCCTTTGTTTCTGCCGGTGAAAACAAACTATCACAATATTTTACATATTCTTTTATTGCTATATATTCATCTTTAGCACTAATTGCATCATTAACTTCCTTTGGTAATTTTGATGTATTAAACAACTTAGTTGAAACTTTTGCTTGATACAAACCTATTTCTAAAGCACTTCTTCTTGAATCATTAAATGTAGAATGAATATCCTTTAATTGTTCCAATTGTTCTTTTTTGCCTAGTTTTGAAGTTTTATCCACATAACCTTGTAAAATTTCTGGATCAAAAAATTCTTTCAAAGATTCATTTTTTCTTTGGTTTTCAATAGTTTCTTGCAATGATTTTTTTAATGTTTTAATTTCCTTTGAAACATTATTTCCTAAAACACCTTTTTTAAACAACAATCCACCAACAACCGCAGCAGAAACTGCAGTCGCAGCAGTAGCCAAACCAACTTTAAATGCTGTTTTATGAGATTGCGCTTTATCATCACAATCACAACAACCTTTAAAATTCACTGATTTTTGTTGTATTTCATTATTATGAATATTATTTATTTTTAACATACACACCTTCCATTTCAGTATAATAAAAGTCCGTAAAAAATTTATTTTGCTAACGAAATAAAAACTTTTATAAAATAGTAACTTTAATTCACAATACGACTAATTTATATTAGGTAATATATATTCACAATCCATAATTTTTACACCATCAACTACTTCCATTTTATTTATTTTTATTTGACTATTACGTGGCAATAAATACTCATCATAACCACCATAAATACCTTTTGTACCCTTTGGAAGTTTAATTCTCATTAAACCACCAAAACTATTATCAATAGCACAATCTGCGAATTGCAAAAATTGTGGATTATCAGAAGTCGCAGCCGTTGAAAGATATGATTTATCAGTAATAATCATTCCTTCTTTTAGAGATTCTACAAAATTATTTTGTGATTCAATTCCTAAATTACTACCATGAACAGCCCTATACACAACAGCATCATTTTTTAGAGGTGGTGCCATATTAAATATTTCATCCATTGCTTTTATTTCTTCAATTGCTTTAGAATCTAATTTTTCACCTTTTCTTAATAAATCATTATATGGATAAGCATCATAATATGTACCCAATGCATTTAATTGTTTTGAATTTTCTACATATTCATCTACTGTTTCACAATTTACAGATTTATCACCTTTCGATTCTATTTTATTCAAAATAAATTTTTTCTTATTTTGTATTTGCTCTTTTATCAATTTATGCTTTTGTTCTAAATATTTATATTCTGCAAGTTCTTCACGATTTAAGTAAGAACTAGTAATATCACTTATATCATTTTTTTTATGCGTATAACTAAAACGTGGATGAACAACATTTATTTTTTTTGAATTTGCTCCATATCTATCTTTTGCCAAATTTACGAACTTATCTTTTTCTTTTGATATAGAAAAACTAATATCCCACAAATCCTTTACAGTTTTTGATTGTATTTCATCTTGAAAATTTTCTAATAACTTCGGAAATGAAGATATTTTTTCTTCTTGGGCATAATATTCAGCCATCTCTTGCAATGTTTTATTTTTACTATCATTTACGATAACTGAAATTTCACCATCACAAGTAGACTTAACCTTATCATATTCAAATTTTGCACCATCATTCATTTTCATATTCGGTTGTGCAACTTGAGCATTTACAGAAGATTTATCATGTTCTATAATTTCTTTACTAATTTTTGAGGTGTTTTTAGAATTTTTACCTCTTGTTGCAAGATAAATACCAACGGCAGCCAATGCTGCTAAACCTGTACCAATAGCAACTTTTGTTTGTGTTGGAGTTAAAATTTTTGATTTATCATCTATTTTAGTTTCAGACGGTTTGACTGTTTGTGTATTTGCAACCTGAGTTACATTAGTATTCAATGATATAGACATAGTTTAACTCCATAATTATTCCACTATATCTATATAAAATGACCTAATTATAATAATTTGCTACTCCCCACCATATCATATCATATAGTGGATTATAACTGAGTTTCAGACGTTTTAAATTCGTTTTTACATATTGTTACAATTAATAATTTGAAATATTTATTAATAAAATTTATAAATTTTGAGTTGTATGTCAGGCTCTGCCTGACAAAGATATAAATATAAATTGTTAAATCATTACTTTCATTTTCTTGTGCCGACAAGAAAACGAAACAAAAGAAACTCCTGACCTGAACTTCATTCACACATCATAAGTAATTATTCTGCATAGAGTTTCGGAACTCGTGAATTTACAGATATTTTAATATACTAGTAAATTCACTCAAACACCTCAACATAGAGTAGAATAAAACAATGATGGTTCATTACGTTAAGGTCGAATTTTATTTATCGCTTGTAAAATCACGTCATTACTAGGAGTGAAGCGACGAAGCAGTCCAGTAAAGAGTCATTCCGAACTTGTTTCGGAATCTCTCTTAAAATAGATGCTGAAATAAATTCAGCATGACTATTAAATAACATTTTGATTTTATTTCAATATTTATAAAATAGATTCTTCGCTCTGCTCAGAATGACGGAAATGGTGTCATACTGAGGCTTTAGCCGAAGTATCTATTAATTTTATTATTATATTTTTCTGAACTGCTTCGTCACTTTGCTGTCTTGGATTATTCGGGATTTCGCAAAAGCGTGGTTTTGCGACTAGCCAAATAATTCAAGAAGAAAATGAAAGTAATAATTTAACAAATTGAAAATAAAGTATTTCTAAAATCGCAAAACAATACAAAGAGAGTAACAATATTGTTACTCTCTTTCCATAGTATGACTATCTGTCAAAAAATGACAGTCAATCTCATTAAATAAAACTGTGAACTACCAGCTTGCTTTGGTTACGCCAGGTAACAAACCTTGGTGAGCCATTTTTCTTAAACAGATTCTGCAAATACCGAAATCTCTGTGATATCCGTGAGGACGACCGCAGATACTGCATCTGTTATGCAATCTAACTTTAGGATATTTACCTTGTTCTGCAAGTTTTTCTCTGGTTTGTTCTTTGTTTATCATCGCTTTCTTAGCCACGATTTTCTCCTTTGTTCTTTGTTGTTGTTATTTTATACCAAGGATTTGAAATTTTCAAATTCCTATTTTTTCATTCCTTTGAAAGGCATACCTAGCAAGTATAATAATTCTCTTGCTTCATCATCTGTTTCAGCTGTTGTAATAATTGAAACATTCATACCTTTAACTAAATCAACTTCTTCATAAGTGATTTCTGGGAATAATGCTTGTTCTTTCAAACCTAAAGTATAGTTACCACGACCATCGAAACTCTTAGGACTGATACCTCTAAAGTCACGAATACGAGGAAGTACTACACAAATAAGTTTTTGTAAGAAATCATACATTCTTTCACCACGCAATGTAACCATTGCACCAACTGGCATACCTTCTCTTAACTTATAAGATGCGATTGATTTCTTAGCCTTTGTAACTACTGATTTTTGTCCGGCAATTTTTGTTAATTGACCTTCAATAACATCAGCAATTTTTGAGTTGTGAGATGCTTCACCAACACCCATGTTTAAAACAATTTTGTTTAAACGAGGAATCATCATGTCATTTTTATAACCGAATTTTTCCTTTAAAGCTGGTTTTACATCTTCTGCATATTTTGCTCTTAAATTCTTTGTCTTAGCCATTTTTCTTTCCTTTATATCTAAGATGATATTAATATCGCTTCGCTAATGCTAGCACATTAAACATCTAACTTTTCACCACATTTTTTACAAATGCGAACTTTTTTACCGTCAACTAATTCATGTTTAACCCTTGTAGGTTTTTCGCAACTTGGGCAAACAATCATTACGTTAGAACTATCCAAAGGTGCTTCAATCTTGTTTAAACCACCTTGAACACCTAACATAGGATTTGGTTTTTGTGCCTTTGTTACCATGTTCAAACCTTCAACGATTACTTGAGATTTTGAAGGTATTGATTTTTTAACGTTTCCTGTTTTTCCCTTATCTTTGCCTGCTGTAACAATTACTCTGTCACCAGTTTTTACATGCAAAGTTTTCTTTTTATTATCTGTCATTTTTGCTCCTATTAAATTACTTCCGGTGCAAGAGAAACAATCTTCATAAAGTTGTTATCTCTTAACTCACGTGCAACTGGTCCGAAAACACGAGTACCACGTGGATTACCATCTTTATTTATAACAACAGCTGCATTGTCATCAAATCTGATTACAGAACCGTCTGCACGAGAAATATCGTGTTTTGTTCTTACGATAACGGCTCTAACAACTTCTGATTTCTTTACAGCCATATTTGGAGTAGCATCTTTTACTGTAGCGATTACTACATCACCTACAGATGCGAACTTCTTATTAGAACTTCCCATTACACGGATTACTAATAATTCTTTAGCACCTGTGTTATCTGCTACTGTTAATCTAGTTTCTTGCTGTATCATTGTTATATTTTCCTCTTTACTATTTTGCTTTTTCAACAACTTCTAGCACTGACCAACGTTTTCCGCCTGAAATAGGTTTAGATTCAACAATTCTTACTGTATCACCAACACCGCATTCATTCTTTTCATCATGTGCTTTGTAGTTTTTATTTGATTCGATAATTTTCTTGTATTTTGGATGTGGATCATAAGACGCAACTTTTACAACTACAGTCTTATCCATCTTATCACTTATTACAATTCCTTGTCTTTCTTTCTTAGGCATTTTCTACCTCTTTTTCTTTTAATACTGTCTTAACTCGAGCTATTGTACGTTTTGTTGTAGCAATTGAAGCTGGGTTTTCCAATTTGTTTGTAGATTTTTGTAATCTTAAATTGAATAATTCTTTCTTCAAATCAACAACAAGACCTTTTAACTCATCTACTGATTTTTCACGAATATCTTGTAATTTCATTGTTATTATTCCTTACTGTTGTTTCTCTTTTTCAATTACTTTCACTTTGATAGGTAATTTTTGAGCAGCTAATTCCAATGCTCTAACTGCTGTTGCTCTATCAAAATAATCCAATTCAAAAAGAATTCTATTTGGTTTTACAACTGCTACCCAGTATTCTACGTTACCTTTACCAGAACCCATACGAGTTTCAGCTGGTTTAGCGGTAATTGGTTTGTCTGGGAAAATTTTAATCCAAACGTTTCCGCCACGTTTGATTTCACGAGTCATTGCACGTCTAGCAGCCTCGATTTGACGGCTTGTAATCCAACCTGGTTCAAGCGCTTTAAGTGCATAACGACCAAATTCGAATTGTGTACCTCTTGTTTCAGTACCTTTCATTCTACCTTTCATCATTTTGCGGAATTTTGTCTTTTTAGGCATTAACATTTTTATTGTTCTCCTGTTATTATTTACTGCTTACTTCTGCAGATTTTCCGCGTCTTGAACGCTTGTTGAATTTGTCTGCTGAATCTTTTGTACCTTTTGTTTTGATATTTTGGTCTGCTTTTTCACCTGGCATTAAATCACCCTTGAAAATCCAAACCTTAACACCAATTTTACCCATTATAGTATCTGCTTCTGTGAAACCATAATCAACATCTGCTCTTAATGTTTGAAGAGGAATTCTTCCTTCTTTTGCCCATTCAGAACGTGCGATTTCAGCACCACCTAAACGACCTGATACCATAACTTTGATACCTTGAGCACCTGCTCTCATTGTTCTTTGCATTGCTTGTTTCATTGCTCTTCTGAATGCAATACGTTTTTCCAATTGTTGAGCAATTGACTCTGCTACTAATTGAGCATCTGTATCAGTTCTTGCAACTTCAACCACATTGATTAAAACTGCTCTGCCAAGATATTTTGAAACTTCTTTTTTTAGATCATCAATACCTTGACCACCACGACCTACAACAATACCAGGCTTTGCTGTTACTACTGTAATTGTAGTGCTTTGTGATTTTCTATCAATAAGAATTCTTGATACACCTGCTGCATATAATTTTTTCTTAATAAATTTTCTAATTTTAGC
>ERZ1034925.1065-NODE-1065-length-10231-cov-5.468848_pt1 | contig 10231 bp, 6 predicted proteins | sample MGYA00520687_ERZ1034925 | MGnify/ENA primary metagenome ERZ1034925 (study PRJEB33766, sample SAMN09781758) | gut metagenome | biome: gut microbiome | host: Homo sapiens | place: Madagascar | study: EMG produced TPA metagenomics assembly of the PRJNA485056 data... | reverse complement strand
CGAGCATAGGTGAATATGCATTTAAGGATTGCAGAAGCCTGACAAGTATAGAAATACTATCAGAAGTGACGAGCATAGGTGAATATGCATTTTCAGGATGCGCTAGTTTGACGAGTATAGAAATTCCATCAGGAGAGACGAGCATAGGTGAATATGCATTTAAGGATTGCAGAAGCCTGACAAGTATAGAAATTCTATCAGAAGTGACGAGCATAGGTGATAGTGCATTTTCAGGATGCGATAGTTTGACGAGTATAGAAATTCCAGCGGGAGTGACGAGCATAGGGGAATATGCATTTTCAGCATGCGAAAGTTTGACGAGTATAGAAATTCCATCAGGAGAGACGAGCATAGGAGAATATGCATTTTATTATTGCAGAAGCCTGACGAGTATAGAAATTTTATCAGAAGTGACGAGCATAGGGGATTATGCATTTGAGTATTGCAGCGGTCTGACAAGTATAGAAATTCCATCAAGAGAGACGAGAATAGGGAATTATGCATTTCAGGGTTGTAGAGGCCTTACAAGTATCAAGATTCCAGCCGGAGCGACGAGCATAGGAGATGGTGCATTTCAGGGTTGTAGCGGCCTAACAAGTATAGTAGTTGATAGTAAAAATAAGTATTATGATAGTAGAGACAATTGCAATGCAATTATTGAAACTGGCAGTAATACCTTGATACAGGGATGTAAGTCTAGTAAAATTCCAGCCGGAGTGACGAGCATAGGAGATGGTGCATTTTGGGGTTGTAGCGGCCTTACAAGTATCAAGATTCCATCAGGAGTAACGAGCATAGAGAAATATGCATTTTATGAATGTTACGGACTAACAAGTATAGAAATTCCAGCGGGAGTAACGAGTATAGGGCATGACGCATTTGGTGCTTACCCATATCTGGTAATCGCATGTTATAAAGATTCATATGCCTACAACTATGCAATAGATAACAACATTCCAGTCAAGTTGCTTGAAGTGGAAACACCAGGTGATGCATCTGGAGATGATAAACCGACGCCAAATCCGACTACACCTTCTAACCCAAAGAATGATGATACGCAACAAAAACCAAAGGTTATTCCGGCAAAAAAAAGAACAACGCTCATGGTTTCAAATAAGAAGCTTAAGGTAAAGGTAACCTCATCTTCCAAGAAGAATCCAACAGTTACCGTAACGAAGATCACAGATAAGAAAGCGAAAAAGCTTACGATCCCGGCATCGGTAAAGGTGAAAGGAGTTACCTATAAGGTAACAGGAATCGCTGATAAAGCATTCAAAAACAATAAGAAGCTTACGACAGTAACGATTGGAAATAATGTGACTAAGATCGGAAAAGAGGCATTCTCCGGCTGTTCTGCATTGACGAAAGTAACGATCGGTAAGAACGTGACATCTATCGGCAATAAGGCATTTTATAAATGTACCAAGCTGGCATCTGTCACGATCCCGGCAAAAGTAACAACGATTGGTGACAGTGCATTTACCGGATGTAAGAATCTGAAGAAGATTACAGTGACAGCAGGAAAGCTGCAGAAGATCAACAAGAATGCATTCAAGGGTATTAAAAAGAATGCAGCTATCACTGTAAAAGGCAAGAAGCAAGCCAAGACAGCTTTAAAGAAAAAGCTGAAAAAGAGCTCCATCGGATATGTCAAGACATGGAAGCTGAAATAATAAAATAGAAGAAAGCCCCGCCTGTATTCGGCTCTATGGCTGGATGCAGGCGGGGTATCTTTTTGTTCTGTAATAGATATTAGTGTAGAGACATAAATCTGCCTGTTAAATATTTTCGATTACAAAGTTATGATCGTACTTGAATTTTAGCAATTAAAGCATCTTGTAAAACCTTCGAATAATTGATTCCATATTTTTCACATGCTGTATTAAGCCATGCGGGAATACTCAAAGTTTTTTTTACTGCTTTGTCATTATATGCGCGGGCATATTCGTCAAGATTGACACAGATCAGATTAACAAGTGCTGCGTTCTCATCTTTTTTGATGGAGTTGATAGGTGTTGGATCAGGAAGCGTATCACCATCACGTAAAGATGTAAATAAATACTGTCCACAAGCTTCCTGTGCCATTGCAAAAGCATCCGCAAGATTATCTCCGTAAGTTGCCAGATTATTGAGATCAGGGAATAGAACGGAATATCTTCCATTGTCTTCTGGATAAAAAATGGCAGGATAAATATAATTCATGTATAACGCTCCTCTCATTGTTCTTTAATATTTAGCAGGATTATCGTAATCCTGCTTGTTTAAGTATAGAGATGACAACCCTTTGAGGAATATCCCCTCGGTGATTTGGAATGGTTACTTTTCCACTTTTTGTTGGATGTTTATATTGATAATGGGATCCTCTAACATCTGCCAGTCTCCAACCATCATCAAGGACTATCTTTTCGATTTCTCTAAATGTCATTCGTATTAGATTCTCCCTACACACAGTATAACACGTATTTTACGTAATTCAATAATAGCGCGTGAAATATGTGGCAATTTTGAATATTAAAATTGTGCTCGTTATTTCCGGCACCTGTTTTGTCGACAGGAACAGCATAGCAGAAAAAAGAGGAAAAAGACTGCAAATGTAACAAATGGTATGTCTGGATGTAACTTTCGGTAATTTTTGCTGTTTATTCGCTTAAACAGAAGTAATATTTAGAGCCTGAATGCAACTACTATTTGTCTTCGTACAGTCATTTGGATATGTAGCGTGCAATTACATCCGATATAACAGAGATTATGCGGTATGATTGGACACAGGGAGGACTCTTTATTCTGCGGTAAATCTCGGTATAGAGGCATAGTTGGAGGGCGGCTGTAGTACGGAGGAAAGCAGGTGGGCTTGCAACATCAGTGAAACTTTCGTTATAAGGTTTGCACTAGCTGTCAGCACCAAGCCCTTGTTTGAGCCTGATAAGGCGAGTTAGGGCGACTGCTGACAAATCAGTGTGCGAACCGAATAGAAAGTGGAACGAGTTGCAAGCCCACCTGCTTTCCTCCGTACTACAGCCGCTCTCCAACTATGTTCATTCCCCCCATAACCCCAGATTACATCAATGTTGTTGAGGGAAAAAACAATCTATGCTACAATGGTGGCGTGAATTTTGAACGGACAGAAAGGCAACACTATGTATAAATACTATTTATTTGACCTGGACGGCACAATAAGCCGGTCCGAGCTGGGCATTCTCAACTGCATCCGCTATGCTCTGGATGCAGCCGGACTGCCGGAGCCATCGGAGAAAGTGTTAAAGACATTTATCGGACCATCGTTGTACGATTCCTTTACAGGGAAATGCCATGTTAACCACGATCAGGCACTCTGGCTGGTGGACAAATACAGAGAACGCTACAATGTGACAGGTCTGTATGAGACATCTATCTATGATGGCATTCCACAGACACTTAAGGATTTAAAAGAAAAAGGCGCGAAGATCGGAGTGGCGACCTCCAAACCGACAGAACCAACGAAGAAGATACTGGAGAAATTCGATCTGGCACAGTACTTTGATGTTGTGGTAGGAAGCAATCCGGATGGAACCGGCTCGGACAAGCAGGTGCTGATCGCAGAGTGCCTGAAGCGGTTGAAGGAAGCCGATGCGGAAGGTACGGATATGCCACAGGCAGACCGGGAAGAGGCAGTCATGATGGACGATTCCAAGCCAGAGGTTAAGACACAGATACATGAAAAGGATGCCGTGATGATCGGTGACCGGATGTTTGACATTGATGGCGGACATGCCTGCGGAATTGATACGGTCGGTGTTCTGTATGGATATGGAAACCGTGAGGAATTTGAAAAAGCCGGCGCGGAATATATCATCAGCCGCCCGGAAGAGCTCCTGACATTATAAGGGAGATCAGACAGAGGCCCTTTTGATATTATAAGAAGCCTTTTAATGGGTATTCATAAGGATATTAAGGGTATATAGAAGGCAAATGCAGGCATATACCATAAAAGAGGAGACGAAAACGTGAGAAAATTATTGACGCTTGAGGATATCCATGAGCGTGAGAAAACAATGGTGTTCATGTTCCATGATCTGTGTGAGAAGCATGGGCTGCGGTATTATCTGTGCGGCGGCACGCTGCTTGGAGCAGTCAGACATCAGGATTTTATTCCGTGGGATGATGATATCGACATTCTGATGCCACGACCGGATTATGAGAGATTGCAGGAAGTGATCAAAGAGCAGCCGTTTCTGCCGGAGCATAAGTTCCTGTCGGCAAGCCTTGGCAATCTGGATGAGCCATATACGAAGCTTGCGGATACGAGGACAAGACTGGACAAATATTATACGAAAGACAAATACGACATCTATCTATGGATGGATATTTTCCCGATGGACGGACTGCCGGATGATGATGCCGAGATTGAACGGATCTATAAAAAGGCACATTGGTATCGCCGCATCATCCAATATCTGAAGATGAAGACAGGGCGGGGCGGTAATCTGGTCAAGAAGATCGTGAAGCCGATCCTGAAACCATTTGCGCATTTGATATGGGGCAAGAAGCGGACAGTGAAGAAGCTGATCCGGTTATGTACACAATATGATTTTGAATCATGCAAATATGTTGGCGGCATTGCCTGTGGCTACGGTCCGCAGGAGAAGATGCCAAGGGAAGAATATGTAAAACCAATGAAAGTGACATTTGGCGGACGGGAGCTGATCGCACCGGGTTGTACCGATTACTATTTGACGTCCCTTTACGGTGACTATATGAAGCTTCCGCCGGAAGAAGACCGGAAAGCTCACATTATCAAAATGTATCAGGTGGAAGAATAATAGATATTTGCACAGCGGGCATAGCAATATGCCGAAAGTGCTTTCCATGACAGGATAACAATTCGTACAGATATTTAGAAAAAATATTGCAGGAGGAAATAATAATGAAAGATAAGATTTTAGAAGAAGATCTGTTGTATATTGCAAATGCAGGTGGAGATTATGAGAAATTATACGGCAAATCCATCTTGATCACAGGAGCAACCGGACTGGTTGGTTCACAAATCGTAAAGGCACTGCTTAAGATGAACGAAGTTAAGAATGCTGATATCACGATCTATGCATTTGTGAGAAATGCAGAAAAGGCAGACAAGATCTATGATGAATTTGCAAAGGATAAGCTGGTGTATGTGATCGGCGATGTTGGAGATCCGGTTACCGATGAGACTGTAACCCTGTCAAATGGCAAAAAGATTTCAGAAGTACAGATCAATTACATCATCCATGCGGCAAGTCCTACAGCATCTAAGTTCTTTGTGGACTATCCGGTAGAGACGATCATGACTGCGGTAAATGGTACAAAGAATATGTTAGACCTTGGTAAGGAGAAGCAGTCCGAGGGTGTTGTATATATATCATCGATGGAAGCATTTGGCGCACCGGATCCTGAAAAGCCATATGTAAAGGAAGATGATCTGGGATACATCGATATCCACAATCCAAGAAGCTGTTATCCGGAGGGCAAACGTCTCTGCGAATGTATGTGTTCTTCTTACGCAAGTGAGTATAAGCTACCGGTTCGTATCGCAAGACTGTCACAGACATTTGGCGCAGGCATCAGCTATGAGGAGAACCGTGTATTTGCACAGTTTGCAAAGGCTGCTATGAATAAGACAGATATCGTTCTGCACACAGCCGGAAAATCCGTTGGCAACTACTGCTACACCAGAGATGCCGTAATGGGTATCCTGCTCCTTCTTGTAAAGGGAAATGATGGTGAAGCCTATACCGTAGCACATCCGGAAGCACACATCACGATTGGAGATATGGCGAAGATGGTTGCAGAGAAACTGGCAAATAATGAGATCAAGGTCGTATTTGACATACCGGAAAGTGCCATGACATTTGGCTATGCACCGGATGTAAATATGCGATTGAATTCAGATAAACTTCAGGCACTTGGCTGGAAGCCGGTGATCGGTCTTGAGGAAATGTATACCCGTATGATGAAGAGCATGGAGTATACAAGATAAAGTTCGGAAAGAAATAAACAGAAACTGCTGCTGCAGGGGACGATCTGTTCTATGGTAGCAGCAGTTATTTGCATTACAGGAAAATCTGGGATAAAGAAAACAGGAGGAAGTGACAGTTGGTAAACAGGATCGTAGTCGGAGCGGACAGCTTCAGTATACATGGAAAATTTGATGAGCAGGGGATGTTCCTTTTGATGGAAGAGGGCGATATCCTTTCAGATGAGGATTTTGCGCGTATCGTGACCTTTGTTGATGACCACAGGAACGGAGATATCTTTCTGTTGCCGAAGAAATACGGACCGAGCAGGAACAACAAGAAGGGAATTATGTATGCGCCGTTTTCTGCATATCGCGAGAAAGGAAAGCATGCGCCCTGGCTTGCACAGAAGCTGGACAGAGATCAGGAATTTCATGGTGTCTATGAGCAGCTTGCAAATGGTGTGATCTCTACGGAGATTTTAAGATTCCTGCACGGATTTACACCATTCGGTATGATATTTAAGGGAAGTCTGTTAAATCAGTTGATGGAGATTGCAGATGCCGGAATACAGAGTAGTTCTGCCGGAATACAGAATGCCGGGCAGGATGCAAATGTGACATTCGGAAGCCCTGCACACACATTGGAGGACGTTCTGGTAAAGGGATCATTTCCGGTATTAAAATGGCTGCTTGCGGTTCAGGCAAGAGCCTGTCTGGATGAGAAGCTCTATTATATCGATGGTGTTGACTATACTTTGAAAAACAGCTTTGAAGGGGATAAGACCTTTTTTGAAGGAATCTATGACCGGGCATGGTATAAGGATACCGTTGATCAGCTGATCGAATGGTTAAAGGAAATGTCCATCCATCAGGAGACCCTGCAGATGCTTGTTATGCAGCATGCACTGTTCATTGTAAAATATATGATCCAGGCAAATCTCGATAACCTGAACAAGCATTTATTTGAAGAGACCGACGGCGAGGCTTTTTTGTGGAAGCTTGGGGAAGTGCTCTCTTATATAGATGATTCGATCATTTGTGAGAATCAGGGATATCATGTGGATATGAAGAATGAAGACTGTCTGGTATGGGTATTGCTGATCTTAAAGTATAAGGACACCGGTCTGGAATTTGATTTTGCGGATGGCTGCTACAGCTATAATGATATTCAGATCGGAGAACTTACGAAGCCGACGGCGGACATTCAGTTTATGGATAATAAAGATATGGAGGATCACACAGAGCTTACGATCGAAGGACGGTTATCGCCTATTCTTTTGATGAATGGAGCAGAGTTTGGTGTTCTGGTCGGTGACCGCTTCTATCCGGCAGAATATAATGAGCGGTATGCACATACAAAAGCATTTGGCATGTCGATCTTCAAGCTTAGGGCATTTACGATCCGGGTGGAGCTTCCATATGGACAGGAAACAGAACTGGCTTATGTAACAAGAGTCCGGGCGGATGTCTTTGAAAATGGTGAAACGATGGGAATGTCGGTAGAGGATCTTCCGGTCACTCTGGAATTCGATTCTCATTTCAGCCGTTTGTGCGACCGTTTCCGTCACAGCTATTGGAAGATCAATAAGAAGCTGTATATGTATAAGACAGAAGCCAATATCATGAAGGTTGATCCGGTAAAGCATGGGAAGATTGCAGGCAGAGAACTGACGTTATGGCGGGATATGTTTGCAACCGGACAGAAGAAGGTTATTAAGTTTATCATTGTCCGGGCGTTCTTAAAGGCAAAGCCGGTTTTAAAGCATCGTCCGATCTGGCTCTTTTTTGATAAGATATATAAGGCGGGGGACTCCGCAGAATACATGTACAAATATGCAAGAAGCAAGAAGGATGGCATCAAATGCTATTATCTGGCAGATGGGGCATCGGAAGATTACGCACGTCTGGAACGCGAAGGTATGAAGCCGGTCAAACGGAGAAGCATCAAGCACCGGTATGCATTTTTGTATGCGGATATGGTGATCGTGTCAAACTCTACCGTCTACGCATTTAATGATTTCGGTACGATCAATTCGGCACTGATCCGTGATCTGATGAACTTCCATGTAGCCTGTGTCCAGCATGGTATGTCTATCCAGAAGATTGCAGTTGCGCAGAACCGGTTGAGAGATAATACACGGTTGTATTTCTGTGCATCCAAATATGAGATTGAAAATCTGTCGAAGCCGATCTATGGCTATGAGGGTTATGATGCATTGAAGCTGACCGGAGTACCGCGTTATGATGGACTTATAAATGAAGATAAACGGCAGATCCTGTTATCCCCGACCTGGCGGATGCAGGCAGCAGTTCCGGTTACAAAGAATGAGGGTGTGAGCCGTGACTACAATCCACTTTTTAAGGAGACAACCTATTATCAGGTATATAACAGCCTTATTAATGATGAGCGACTGATCGCTGCGGCACAGAAATATAATTATAAGATCGTCTATGTACTGCATCCGATCGTCAGCCCGCAGATCGATGATTTTGATAAGAATCCTTCGGTAGAGATCATTCCGGCGGTTGCCGTTCATGGACATTCCGGTGTCAATTATGAGAAGGTGTTCCGGGAATCCAGTCTGATGGTTTCGGATTTCTCCGGTGTTCAGTTCGATTTCGCTTATATGCGTAAGCCGGTGGTCTACCTGCACCATCACGATATACCGAAGCATTATGAGGAAGGCACCTTCCACTATGATACGATGGGATTTGGAGAGATCTGTGAGGACAACGACGAATTGATCGATGTTCTGATCTCTTATATGCAGAATAACTGCGAGATGAAACCGGAGTACCGCAGACGTGCCGATGATTTCTTCCGGTTTGACGACCATGACAACTGTGAACGGATCTATGATGTCATGATCGACTACCAGAAGACAAAGATTCATTAAGATATAGCTTTTTCTATAGCATCAACTATGATCTCCAGGGTTTTTAACCGGGCATATTTTTTATCGACTGATTCGATGATGTGCCATGGAGCATAGGTGGTGCTTGTTTTTTGCAGCATTTCATTGACGGCTGTTTCGTATTGATCCCATTTTTCACGGTTCCGCCAGTCCTCATCTGTGATCTTCCATTGTTTTTCCGGTGTATTCTGACGCAGCGTGAATCGTTCAAGCTGAGTGTCTTTATCAATCTGTATCCAGAATTTGATGATCACAGCACCCCAGTCATACAGTTCTTTTTCAAATTCGTTGATTTCGTTGTAAGCACGTTTCCAGTCATTTTCACTGCAAAATCCTTCGATCCGTTCTACCATGACTCTGCCATACCATGTTCGGTCGAAGATAGCTACATGACCGGAGCGTGGAAGCCTGGTGAAGAAACGCCAGAGGAAATGTCGGGATTTTTCATACGGAAGAGGACTTGCGATTGGGAATACTTCGTAACCGCGAGGATCTAATGCTTCCGTTACACGCTTGATATTGCCGCCTTTTCCGGCAGCATCCCAACCTTCGTATGCAATGATGACAGGAATCTTTTTGTGGTAAATGCTGTTGTGCAGCTCTCGAAGCTTTCCCTGTAATTCTTTCAGACGTTTGGAATATTCTTCATCAGATACCGTCTTGTCCTGTAAAGAGATATCCGACAGCTTCGGCATGTCCATAAGAGGGAATACATTCTGTGGGATCGGAACTGCCAGTGAATGATTCTGTAGGGCAACATCGATTCCCTCGGTCAGGATTTCCAGAACCTGAAGCTCTGCCCATTTCTTGGAGCTACCATCGATGATATACCATGGTGCGCGGGAAGAATCGGTAGCATCTAAGAATTTGTCAAAGATATCCATGTATTTGTCATAATGCTTGTTCTGTGCAAGGTCGGTATCGGTCACTCTCCATTTGGTTGCAGGATCATCGGCAAGCGTCCGGATCCGTTTCTTCTGTTCTTTCTTCGAGATGTTCAGGAAGAATTTGACAACCAGATAGCCGTTATCGGTCAGCTGTCGTTCAAATCTCCGAACATTGGCAATTCGAAGCTCATAGTCTTTTTTTGTCAATTCTTTGTGTGCGTATTCACGCGTAAGCTGATCCATCCAGCCGGAATCCATAAAGACAAAATTGCCGGCTTCCGGTATCTCTTTTACAAATCGCCAGAGAAATGGTTTCCGTCTGTCTTCTTCTCTGACCTTTTCCAGCGATGCAACACGGTAAAAACGTGGATCGATATTGTTGATGATTCGTCCGACCAGACTGCCTTTGCCGGAAGTACCCCAGCCTTCTACCAGAACGATGACCGGAAGCTTGTGTT
>ERZ1034925.1061-NODE-1061-length-10247-cov-30.800530_pt1 | contig 10247 bp, 8 predicted proteins | sample MGYA00520687_ERZ1034925 | MGnify/ENA primary metagenome ERZ1034925 (study PRJEB33766, sample SAMN09781758) | gut metagenome | biome: gut microbiome | host: Homo sapiens | place: Madagascar | study: EMG produced TPA metagenomics assembly of the PRJNA485056 data... | reverse complement strand
TATTTATACCTTATATAGAATATAATTTTTCACACAATACCGTATCTAATGTAAACATTGGTCCTACTCTTGATGAAAGAATTTTTTACGCTAGTACTAATAGAATGCTAATGAACTATGGCTACGAAAATATTGATGTTAGAAAATCAAAAATTCCTCTAAGATATTAAAAATATACAATACACTTTGATTGTCATATAATTATAACAATGATAATTAGTAGAAAATTATACAGAAAAACAGGTTATTTTTTAAAAGAAATAACTCGTAGCAAAATTATTATACAAGCAATTCTCACCGGACTTATTGCTGGTATTTTAGTCGTTTTATTTAAAATAAGTATAACAAAGACTTTCAATATAATTCAAAACTATATTCAACCATTTTGTTTTTCAAAAAAAATGTTAATTTTCCCACTAATAACAACACTTGGTGGTTTAATATCAGGATTATTAGTTTGCAAAATCGCACCAGAAACAAAAGGTAGCGGAATACCTTATGTAAAAATGGCAATGGCAAGAATGGGAAATGTTACAAGAATAAGAAGTATTTTTGTAAAATTCTTTGCAGGCATTGCAGGAATCGGAACAGGTCTATCTCTTGGTAGAGAAGGACCGAGTGTACAACTAGGTTCAGGTGCTGGAGCATTAGTTGGCAAATTTTTTAAAATGAAAGGTACTGATAAAGATAAACTTATTGCTTCAGGTGCCGGAGCAGGTATTGCTGCAACATTTAATGCTCCAATTGCTGGGACACTATTTGTTCTGGAAGAATTAGTAAACAAATTTTCACCAGCACTTCTGTTTCCAGTATTAATTGCAACTGTTACAGCAGCATCAATTGCTCGATATTTTTTAGGAATAAATCCATCGTTCAAAATTCCTGTATTATCACCTTATGTATCAATACAAACTATATTTGTATGTATTATATTAGGGCTAATTTCGGGTTTTTTAGGAGTTGCCTTTGCTAAAGTTATATTTTTAAACAATAAATTGTATGACAAATTATCTAAAATACCAGACTGGTTTAAGCCTGCTATTGCCGGATTGATTACAGGTATTGTTGGTTTATACATTCCATTTGTTTTAGGTTCTGGAAACTCAGCAGTTGATATGCTATTAGCAAATAAGTTCACATTCATAACAATACTTGTTATTTTTATTGCAAAATTCTTTATAACACCTCTTTGTTTTGGTTCAGGTGCAGCCGGTGGTATATTCTTACCAATGTTAATGCTTGGTTCATTCTTAGGCTATTTAACAGGCTTAGGTGCAGAGTATTTTGGTTTATGCATCAATCCTACTGCAATGGCTTTAATTGGAATGGGAGCATTTTTATCTGCCGTTGCAAGAACTCCAATAACAGCAGTTGTAATGGTTTTTGAAATGACTGGTGGATATAGTCATATTTTGCCAATAATGCTTAGTGCTGCAATTGCTGACCTTGTTGCTGAAAAGTTAGGACATAAACCTATTTATTCATTATTGATAGTTAATCAATCTATCAAATCAGGTGAAGCAAAATTATTATATAATCTAAAAGTTAAAGATTTTATGTCTTATAATACAGAATCTGTAAACACAACATTAACACTTCAAGAAGTATTCGAGAAATTTAATACAACTGAACACAAAGCATTTCCAATATTAAACAAAAAATCTGAACTTGTAGGAATTGTAACTAAATCAAACATTGAAGATTCACTATTTCAAGGTAATAAACCAAATACGACATTAGAAAAAATAATGAACCCTCAACCAACAACAATCTTACCAGATGAAAATTTATATCTTGCATATTATAGACTACATACAAATAATACAGAATGGCTTGTCGTTACAGATAGAAGAAATAGAGTAAAAGGTATCATTACAAGACACGACATTCAAAATGCAGTAGAACAACATTCACAACAAAATTAAAGTTTAAAACATAATTTTCATTATCAATCATAAATTTATAATAATGACCAAACAACAAAATATTCAACCAATATTATAGTTTTTTGTCCCTTGTATGATAAAAATGCAAAATAATAATAAAAGGAGTATTTATGACTATTAGAATAATCCTTGTAGAAGACCAAAAACTAATGAGAATTGGTCTAAAATCGCTATTTGACGAATACCCTGAAATGGAAATAATTGCAGAAGCACAAAACGGTAAAGAAGCAATAGAGAAAACTCGACTATTAAAACCTGACATTGTACTTATGGATATAGGCTTACCAGATATATCAGGAATTGAAGCAACAAAACGAATACTTGAACAAAACAGTTTCAATACTAAAATAATAATGCTAACTTCTCATATTTCTGATAAAGAAGTCTGCGAATCACTAACTGCCGGAGCAAATGGATATATCCACAAAGACATTAATACCGAATTTCTAATGATAATCATTAAAACAATCAAAGATGGTGCGATGTGGCTTGATCCAAAAGTCGTACCATACATCAAAGATAGAAATAGTGGAGTAATACCTGCAAGACAATTATCAAGAGCAGGTTTTAGAGAAACACATTCTAACTTAACTCAAAGAGAATACGAAGTTCTTAAACTTGTAGTTGATGGACAAACAAATAGTGAAATAGCAAAAACATTGACAATAAGTGAACATACTGCAAAAGCACACGTTTGTAATATCATACAAAAACTTGTAGTAGATGATAGAACACAAGCAGCCGTCAAAGCACTAAAAGAAGGGCTTGTCTAAATTATAAAATAAGAAAAACCAGTTAAGTTAACTTAACTGGTTTTTACAACTAGATGTTAATTTCTTTTTATTACTCTGCGGCTTCAGTTTCTTCCAAAACTCTGCCAGGTTTAAAATCTGCTTTTTCTGCAATTTCAAATTCTTCAATATTAGCATTTGAATCATGCAATTTTCTTACACCTTCTCTTGATTCATTTAAGAATTTCAAATCACCATTTTTTCTGAATAAACCTTGAGAAAATTTAGTATTTTTAACTGCTGTTTCAGCATCTGAATCAACAACTGTAGCAGTTAATCTATGCATACCAAATTTTTTATCTACAATAATATTTTCAGGATTGTGAGCTTCTTCTGCTATCGCAGTTTTAATATGTTGCCAATATTGACCGTATGGAGAAACATTTCCATCTTTAGCAACGTCACTCAATTTCATTGCTTGTCTTTTAACTTCTTTCATACCACTTTCAGTAAATTTAATAGCCATACCGAAGTTTGGATTATTCTTTCTTTGACAATTCTTTGCATTGTAGTTTGGAGTTACAGAGTTGATACTTAAATTCATTATTAAACCTCTTTTCGTTACATAATCATTACACCGATATAATAACTATCAAGAAATTTATTTGCCATGTAAAATGATTTCTCTTAATAAATATTAACAGAATAATTACAAAACAATTTAATAAACAAGTCTACTTATTTTCTTCTTCTTGAGGTTCAATATCAAATTTTTGTACAACAAGTCTTGTAACTCTAGCACCCTCAACTTTTTGCACAGTAAATTTTAGACCTTGTTCTTTGATTTCAACAACATCACCAACTTGAGCAATTCTACCCAAGATTTTAACAACCAAACCACCGATTGTTTCAACATCTTCAAAATCAAATTTATTCTCTTCTATATTAAAGAACTCTGCTATTTCATCAATTCTAACCATTGCACTAGCAACATAAGTATTTGGTGCAACCTCTTTTATATCAAGTTCTTCATCTTCATCAAATTCATCTTGCACTTCACCAACAATTTCTTCTAATACATCTTCTAATGTAACTAAACCAGATGTACCACCAAATTCATCAACAACAATACCAATTTGACTTTTACGTTTTCTAAACTCAATAACCAAATTATCAAGAGTCATTGTTTCTGGGATAAGCATTATTGGACGTAACAATTCTTGTAAGTTAATATGCTCATCGTCACTTTCAAGCATTTTTGTATATAAATCTTTTACGTGTAAGAAACCTAAAATTTTATCAATACTTTCTTCATAAACAGGATATCTAGTATATTGATTTTCTGCGGTAATTTTTTTAATTTCTTCTAGTGGTGTAATAGTTTCAATACACATCATATCTGTACGAGGAATCATAACTTGTTTTGCTGTCAAATCAGAGAATTTGAACATGTTATGCAACATTTCAGCTTCTGTTTCATTCAAAACACCTTCGTTATAACTTGCATCAACTAACATATCAAGTTCTTCAGTTGTATGTACTAATTGATTATCACAAGCATTAAGTTTGAAAAATTCAAGAATTTTATTACCACAAGTAGCCAAGAACCAAACAAAAGGTTTTAGAATAACCATTGTAAATTTCATTGGTCTTGCAACAAACAAAGCAGCCTTTTCAGGATTTTGTAATGCAACACATTTAGGGATTTGTTCACCTAACAATACTTCAAAATATGTAATCAAAATAAATGATAACGGAACAGAAATCCATAAACAGAATGATGTATCAGCAAAAGGAAGTACCACAATCAAAACCTTGTGCAAAATATCTGCAATTGTCTTAGCACCAACCCAACCAAGTCCAACACTAGCAATTGTAATACCTAATTGTGCTGCTGCAAGCATATCATTTATATCTTCTGTCATACCTAATGCAAGTTTTGCCGTAGAATCACCTTCACTTGAAAGTTGTTCAAGTCTTGTCTTACGAACTTTCACCATCGCAAACTCTGAGGCAACGAAAAAACTATTTGCTAATATTAACAGGACAACTACAAATAAATTAAAATAAATACTCTGGGTCATTTCCCTTTTGTTTTAACCTTTCCTATAATATACAGTTAATTTTAATATACATAGACAAAAAAAGCAATATATTAAGACTGTACCTTGCTTAATTCATCAATAAGTTCGTTTAGTTTTTCTACCATAACGGTTCTGTATATATCACATTCTTTTTCAGTTTTACCTTCAAATCTCAACGTAAATACAGGTTCTGTATTGCTTTGTCTAATCAGAGCGAAACCACCATCAAAGACAACTCTCATACCATCTAATGTAATAATATCTTTGATAGGATTACCGAAACAACGTTGATTTTCATTTACATATTGTTTAAAACCTTCCAAAACAGGTTTCTTCAATTCATTTGGACAAGGCAATCTCAATTCAGGAGAAGTGCAAACTTCATCAAACGGTTTCAATAAATCTTCTACTACAAATTCGCTATTTTCACGTTTGTGTTTTGCTACGATTTCAATAATTCTGCAACCTGCATAAACTGCATCATCAAAACCATAATATCTATCTTTAAAGAATGTATGTCCACTCATTTCACCAGCCAGAATTGCACCTTTTTCTTTCATCATTGCTTTGATATATCCATGACCAGTTTTACACATAACAGATTGACCGCCACAGTTATCAATTGTATCGTACAATACTTGAGAACATTTCACTTCTGATACAACAACTGGTTTTTCACCTTTATTTTTATATTTTTCAATAACATCTAATGCATAAATCAAAAGTAATTTATCGCCAGTCAATTGTCTTCCTTTTGAATCTACAACACCAATACGGTCACTATCACCGTCAAAAGCGATACCAAAATCTGCTTTATTTTCAACAACTGCTCTTTTAATATCTTCCAAATTTTTAGGATCACTAGGATTTGGGTGATGGTTAGGAAAACGTCCATCAGGCATTGAGAATAATTCAACGACCTTGCAACCCAATTCTCTATATAGATTTGGTGCAACAACACCACCTGTACCGTTACCACTATCTACAACAACTTTTATTGAGCCATTAATTGTTTGTGCCATATTTTGGAACGCTGCTTTAAGTTCTTTTGTATATTGAGGAATAATATCATATTCAACTAATGAACCATTTAATAATACTGGTTTTTGATATTGATATTCTTCCATTGTGTAATTCTTAACGATTTTGATTTGTTCTTCACCAAGAGATTGTTTTCTGAAAGTCATTTTTAAGCCATTATATTGACTTGGATTGTGACTTGCAGTAACAATTAACGCACCAGAAATAGCATTACCTCTTGTATATTCAGTTGGAACACCTGCAACTTCTGAATAATAACCAATTGGAGTAGGTGCTAAACCTAAATCAACAACATTAGCACCAGTAGAACGTACACCTTTGATTAGTGAATCAACCAATGCTGGAGAATGAGTTCTAGCATCACGACAAACAGTAACCCAAATATCAGATGGATTTTTTTCTAAGTTATTAGAAAGATATGAGATATAACCACGTCCTGTATAGTAAAACAATTCTTCTGTTACATCTTTTCCATAAATACCACGTATATCATTTTTGCCGAATGCTGTATCAACTATCATTAATTTCTCCTTTATCGCTTATATTTTAGTTATAATGTAGTATAAATATGAAGAATTTTCAATTTTTAAAATCTAAATATCAAAACACAATGACGGCATGGCTATTTATTTTACCTGCTGTTATTGGAACATTTATATTTATAATTATTCCAGTAATTTTTTCATTCTCATTAAGTTTCACAAAATGGGATTTGTTAAACGATATTCAATTTGTAGGTTTAGATAATTATAAGTTTATTATAAATGATAAACTATTTTTAAAAATATTGGGTAACACTTTTGTATATGCTATTTCAGTATCTTTGTTGGGTGTTGTTATACCTTTGATTTTGGCATCTATTTTAAACACAAAAATTAGAGGTAGCAATTTTTACAAAACGGCTTATTTTATACCATTTATTACACCAATGATAGTTATTGCACTTGTATGGCAATGGATATTTGATCCCAATATTGGTTGTTTAAATCAATTTTTGCATTTACATATAAATTGGTTGTATGACAAGGTATATGCTATGCCGGCATTGATTATTGTATCTGTATGGAAATTGATTGGATACAATATGATAATCTTTTTGTCAGGATTTGCAACTATAAACCAAGACTTGCTAGAAGCATCAAAAATTGATGGAGCAAACACTTGGAATACGTTTAGACATATCACTATTCCATTGTTGTCATCAACGATATTTTTTGTAATTGTTATAACGTCTATTAGTTCGTTTCAAGTTTTCGACTTAATATATATGATGACACAGGGTGGACCTGAGAATAGCACAATGGTACTTGTTTATTCAATCTATAAATACGCATTTGAATACTTTGAGGCTGGCAAAGCAAGTGCGATTGCATATATCTTATTTGCAATAATATTTGTATTAGTTGTATGCCAATGGAAACTACGCAAAAAAATTGTTTATAACGAAGAATAAAGTATTCAAGACAGTTTTAAAATCTATTTAAATTTTTAATTTGCTTGATTATTTCGCAACATTTCTTTGACCGCAAAAAAATAAGGCATTAAAATATAGCAAATAAAAAAATAGATGCTGAAATAAATTCAGCATGACTATTAAATAACATAATACAAACAATACCCCAGATATCGAAACATTCAATATCTGGGGTATGTTAATAAAACTATTCGTATTATGCAGCGGCACCGGCTGGAACTGGTGAACCACCACCATCTTTATCGCCGTCTTTGTCATCTTTTTTAGGAGTAGTAGGTAATGCACCTTTTGTTTGTACTGCTTTGTTTGCTTTTTCTTTTGCTTCACCTTGTGATTCTGTTGATGCCTCATCTGCAGCATCAAATGTTTCTGTGGTAGATTCAACATATCCTGCTTGTTGTCCAATCATATCATTCAATGCTCCGACACGATCTTCCATATCACCACCTGCAGAACCACATTCAAATTCTTTCTTAGCTTTACCACTAAAAGATGCAACGCCCCAAGCAAATCCAGCACCTGCCAAACCATACATAATTTTACCCATTGTTGCTGGTACCTTATCTGGGAAGAAAGGAAGCAATTTAGGGAAAGCCATAAGTGATGCTAAACCACACATTGCGGTAGCGACTGTTAAAATTGCAGCATTTACTGTTGCCATAACACCCAAACCTGTACCTTCTTTCAAGAAATCTGATACAGATTGACCTGCTTCACTTACACCTTGTGATTCAGAATTTGCAGCATTATATTCATCTAATCTGCCTTTTGTTTCATCCATTTCATCAGTTTGACCAGACAAATCCATTCCTTCTATCTGTTTCATTTGATTTTTAATATTTTCAACACCTGCTTTATCACCAGCAGCTTGAGCCGCAGCCAAATCTACTTGTAATGATGCCATCTGAGATGTATTGGTATTAACAGTCAATGTATATTCTTCTGATTGTTGTTGATACAAATCCATATCATCATTCATCATATCCATTGTATCAATCAATGCATTTGTATATCCATCAATTGTAGCATTTGTATCATTTGCTCTATCACATGCACCTGTTCTATCTTTATAACCTGCGTCAAATTTATTTGCTATAAGTTTTGTACTAGCAGCAATCGCAACAACAGCAATACCACCAGCCAAAGCACCAAAACCTGTTACATTAGCAAGAGCACATGCTGTTGCTGTTGCACCTAAAACTGCACCTATCGTTGCAGCCGTTGTTGCAGCAGCATTTCCACCTTGTCCGCCATGCGACTCGGCTTTTTCTGCATCGCCAATTTTATCTTTACCCTCTTTATTCTTCACATCAGTATCATAAGACACCTCATCAATTTCTTCAGGGGTTAAGAAGTTTTCACAGTATTTTTGTTGAGCAGGAGATAAGTTAACCTCACCTTTTTTATATTTGGTGTAGATTTCCTTTGCGTTTCCGCTTGTTATGTTACCATATCCATCAACTGGTGCTACGCCCATTTTATTACCTCTTTATTAATATAGACTCACTCTTACATGTATATAAAGGTTTTGGAGGGTATCCCAATTTCACAATTCGTATTTTTTGTTACAAAGTTTACAAAAGAAAATAGAACATTAAACGCATAAAATACTTTATGCTAAAATTGAAAAAGGGGGATATTTTCTTGAAAAAAGTATTATCAGCAAAAGATGCAATTAATCTAATCAAAGACGGTGCAACTATCATGATTGGGGGTTTCCTTAGTTGTGGAGCACCTGACAAACTTATTGATGAACTTGTTAATCAAAACATTCACGATTTAACAATAATCTCCAATGATACATCTTTCCCAGATGCTGATAAAGGAAAACTTATCGTTAACAAACAAGTTAAAAAACTAATCACCTCTCACATCGGCACAAACCCTGAAACTGGCAGACAAATGCACACAGGCGAACTTGATGTTGAACTTGTACCAATGGGTACACTAATTGAACGTATAAGAGCAAAAGGTGCCGGACTTGGTGGTGTCCTTACTCCAACAGGTGTTGGCACAGTAATAGAAGAAGGTAAGCACACAATGGAAATTGATGGTAAAAAATTCATCTTCGAAAAACCAATCAGTGCTGATTTCTCTCTAATATACGGAACAAAAGTTGATAAACATGGCAACGTAGGATTCTTTGGAACAACAAGAAACCTTAATACAATAATGGCAACAGCAGCAGAAACTGTAATTGTACAAGCAGATGAATTAGTTGATTGCCTTGATCCAAATGAAGTAATTATCCCTGGAATATTTATAGATTACGTTGTAACAAAAGAGGATAAATAAATGGAAGTTATGGCTCAAGAATTATCAAAACAACAAATTCATACAATCATTGCAAAACGTGCTGCAAAAGAATTTAAAGCAGGCGATGTTGTAACTCTTGGTATTGGTTTGCCAACAGAAGTAGCAAACTACGTTCCAGAAGAATTAAACGTAACATTCCAATCTGAAAACGGTTTGTTAGGTCTTGGCAAAGACCAACCAAAAGATAACATAGACACACGTATCATCAATGCTGGTGGTGGTTATGTAGAAGCAAAAGAAGGTGCGTGTTTCTACGATTCTCCAATGGCATTCACAATGATGAGAGGTGGTCACATCGATGCGACTGTCTTAGGTGCTTTGCAAGTCGATGAAGAAGGCAGTCTTGCAAACTGGATGATTCCAGGAAAATTCATTCCAGGAATGGGTGGTGCAATGGATTTGGTCGTTGGTGCAAAACGAGTAATCGTTGTTATGGAACACCTTTCTAAGGGTCAAATAAAAATCGTTAAAAAATGTAATTTACCTCTAACTGCATACAAAGAAGTTAACCTTATCATAACAGAACGTTGTGTAATGCAAGTTACAGACAATGGTTTAGTCTTAACAGAAATCAATCCAATGTTTACTGTTGATGATATAAGAAACACCGTTTCAGCAGACTTCACAGTAAGCGACGATTTAAAAAATATGAAAA
>ERZ1034925.1060-NODE-1060-length-10250-cov-8.131927_pt1 | contig 10250 bp, 11 predicted proteins | sample MGYA00520687_ERZ1034925 | MGnify/ENA primary metagenome ERZ1034925 (study PRJEB33766, sample SAMN09781758) | gut metagenome | biome: gut microbiome | host: Homo sapiens | place: Madagascar | study: EMG produced TPA metagenomics assembly of the PRJNA485056 data... | reverse complement strand
AAGTACAATTTTCAAATTTGTATTCCCCACATTTTGTAATTTCAATTTCGTCTAAATTTTTATCTTCACGAGAAATAACTTTAACCTCTTTTTCGCTCACAAAAAGCCACAAATCAGTAGTCAAAGAAAGCGTCTTACCGGATTTTGAGGACAGATTTTGCTGGACAAAATTTTGGATATTTTCAATTTTTTCTCGATCATAATCGATTTTATTTTCTGTCAAAAGCTTGTAAATCAAAAACTTTTGTTCAACATCAGATGCATCGCAAAAATTTGATGGTAAATACTTATCCACCAGCTCATTTTCTTCTTTTGCAAGTGCAGAGAGCGAATTCAGTGCTGACAAAACACAAGGATTAATCTCTTTCAAAAGTGGTAAAACTTTGTGTCGAATAAAATTTCGTTTATATTTAGGATTAGAATTTGAACTGTCAACATTCGGCTTCAAGCCATTTTGCGTAATATAAGTTTCAATTTCAGCCCGAGAAGTTGTCAAAAGAGGACGATAAAAAATTTCACGCTTTTCTGCAATCCCTTCTAGTCCAGCAATTCCAGTGCCTTTCACTATTCGATATAAAACCGTTTCCGCATTGTCATCAAAATTATGTGCTGTAAAAATTACATTTGAGCCAAATTTTTCGGCACATCTTTTAAAAAATTCATAGCGTGCAGTTCTTGCCGCTGTTTCAGTCTTTTCAACGCTATCAGACAATGTTTCAGTATAGAAATTTACTCCAATTTTTTTTGCAAAACTTTCACAATTTTCAGCTTCTTTAAGACTTTCCTCTCCACGCCAATTGTGGTTTAAGTGCACAGCAACGATATTATCAGAAATTTTGCTCAAAATATCTAAAAGGCACATTGAATCATATCCGCCCGAAAAAGCCACGATAAATGTGCCTGATAAATCATATTTTTTAATAAAATTTTGAATTCTTTCCTTAATCAACTATGCCCCTTGGAATTTTTTAACTCCTTCTTTAATCTCAACCGCATCAACGCCCAATTGTTCAAGAGCCTTCATTGCAAGTGATGTCGGCTCTGTCGTCAAAGCCAAAAGCATGTGCGCAGATTCAATCTTTTCCTTATGATCTTTTTTAGCAAGTTCCCAAGCTTTTTCCAAAACCCTTTTAGCACGCTCAGTAAACACTATTTCACGATCATAATACTCGTTTCCAAAACCTATTAGCCCCTCAACAACCGCTCTAGCGTCACGCATTGTAATTTCAAGTTCTGCAAGCACCTGACCGCCAATTCCAGTTCCTTCTCCAATAATTCCAAGAAGAAACATTTCAGTCCCAACGATATTACGTCCTAAACGACGTGCCTCTTCCTTTGCAAGTCTTAGAATAGTAAGTGTTTCAGGCATCTGTTTTTCAATCGGCTTAATAATACTATGAGCCAAATCATCTGCTGAAATATTGAACTCTTTCAAAATATCATAAGCAATACCGTGTTTTGTTTTCAACATACCAAGAACTATATGTTCCGGCAAAACGACCGAAGAGCCTAATTCTCGAGCTGTTTCAGCAGCCATATTCATCGCCTTGAAAGCGTTTGGCGTAAAAATAATCTGTCGCCCCTCATATTCAGACTGTCTTGATTGAACATTAGCCAATTTATCTTCAAACTTTTCACTCGTAATCCCATACTGTGCAAAGATTTTAGACAATTCAGACTCTTTATCTTCCAAAATAGAAGACAAAATCTGTTCAGTTCCCATGATTTCATAATTAGAGGTTGAAAGCTTTGCGGCAGCACGCTCAAATACATTTGAAGCTGCTTCATTGTCAAAAATATCGTCTGTTTTCTTAGCTTTATCATCTGTAATCACACGGTGTTCGTCCTCTTCAGGGTGATAAAGTTTTTTAATTTTCTTTTGAACAAGTTTTTCAAGAAGGGATTTAGACTTATAAATATCAAAGCCTAAATCCTCTAAAATTCTTGTATTTACAGAATTTTTATTCGAAATTACGGCTAAAAACAAGTGTTCATACAAAACTGTTTGATTACCTGATTTGCTTGCCAAATCAAGAGTTCGCTTCAATATTTCCTTGTATTCCTCGTCAAACGGCAATGGAAGCACTTTTATAGAATCAATATGCTTGTCTTTTCTATATTTATGGATTTCTTCCATCAAATTTTCATGAGTAATATTATAAGATTTAAAAATCTTTAAAGAAATACCTTTAGCCTCATCAAACAATGCCAACAACAAATCTTCCGGAGTTACTTTTGAAATTCCATCAGCTTGCGCAAGTCTTTGTGATGTACTAACTACATTAATTGCTTTTTCCGTAAACTTTTCAAACAAAATTATTCCTCGTCTTCGTCTTCATCTTGCATGTTTTCAACATAAGTTGCGACTTTGTCAAATTCTTCATCGTCATCAATAGTTTCGAACAAGTATTCGTCACCATCTTTTGTCAATCTCATAAGAACAACTTCATCGCCTTCTTCCTCTTCTACAGGTAAAAGAAGAGCATATTCTTGTTCATCAACTTCTACAATATCAAACAATTCAAATTTGATTACGTTACCGTTCTCGTCAACGGTTTCAATGATTTGATCTTCATCTGCCATAGTATATTTTCCTTTCTTTTATTTTTGTAATTTATTCACCAATATTTGAGATTTTTAACCTCTTGATAGGTACTGTTCCAGTATAATACAAGCACTTTCAATATCAACCAGTCCCTTGTTTTTTCTGAAATCGATTTTCTTTGCACGCAGATTTTCCTCTGCAGTGTCAGAAGTGAGTCTTTCGTCCTCGAAAATTATCTCATAACCTGAAATTTTTGATGCAAAAGTTCTGCAATCCTCTGCCTGTCCACCTTCTGTCCCGTCCATATTCAAAGGCACACCGACAACAATTTTTTTGACATTATTTTCTTTTGCTATTTTTATAATTTCATGCAAAGCTGCATGCTCAGGCTCTCTTGGCACACAGGAATGACCATTGGCAAGCATCAAAAGATAATCGCTCAACGCAACTCCAATCCGCTTTGTTCCAATATCAAGTGCCATAACTTTGTACATCTATTTTACCCACATGCTTTCTATTTTTTGAACACGTTCTTTGTCATCTTTTGCAAAATAGTATTCGTAAACACTTTTGCGCAAAATATTTTTATAAAGTTCACGTATCAATTTTTTATCATTATACAAAGAATATAAATTCTGTGCAGCTTTTTCTTCACCTGCAAGATGCTTCAAAAGCGCACAATTCAATATTCGATTTGTCCAAACGATATTTTCTTCCGGATAAAAAACTTTTTCAACATTTTCATCTATAAATTCATCATACTTTTCGCAAGGAACATTTTCTATTTCTCTTAAAAAAGCCTCAAATTCATCACTATAAGTACTATTCAAGAACCAATAATCAGTGAAATCATACACCAAAATTTCATCAAATTGTTTTTGAGAAAGTTGAGAAATTTTATAATTCAATTTCAACGGTTTAGGCTCAATATCGGCAAGAAGATTACGCCAACAAACGTACTCATAAGGCATTTTATGTTTTGACAATTTTTCTGCATTAATCAAAATCGACTTCAAAATTGCAGGCTCAATATCCAAAGCTCTCTGACCACGATAAAATCGCTCAATAATCGTGTTACATTCAAACCTTGTAATATTATTGAACCCAAAACAGTCCTTAATTCCGTGATAATCATCAATTACAATAGCAACAAACTGCATATTTCCGCCGGTTGTTGTGCGGGAAACAATTATTGCCTGATTACCATGCCCGTCAGGATAAGTTATGCAAAATTTATACGGTTTAGAATTTTTCAAAAGTTTTTTATAAAACTCTAACGAATTATCTTCACGAATTCCGGCTATTTTAAGAATAGACAAATTCCTTTTTACTGCAGGAACAAGTTTTTCATCAACAAAATCTAATGCAGAGTTTAATGCATGGTATGCAAGCTGCGACTTTGAGTTTCCTAAAATATCCAAAGCGACTTTACCAACTTCCGTATCGGACATTGACATAAAAACAGGCACAAGCATATTGGCTAATTCGTCTTTTGAATAATCATTGCCGAGCGATTTCAATAATGTAATTTTGTCGCTATCGGAGAGAGAGGCAAGAAAGTCTAAAAAATCAATCTGCACCTCAGGATCTGCAATTGCGTTATCCAAAATTCGCTTTGTATCCGCATCTACAAGCTCATCTGGATTATCCAAATACTGCTCACATTCCTCATAAGACCAATTAGAATCAATATCTCGCAACAAATCCAACGCAAAGATTTTTGCCTGATTTGAAGTCATTGAGTTTTTTATAATACTCCAAAGCTTTTCAGAAAGCTCTTTTGCAGGGCAATACCTCAAAAGCAAAAATTTCAACAAATTTTTATCGCTATCAGAATTATTAATTTCTTTAAAGAGAAGCTTACATATAATCTTTTTGTCACTTTGAGAATCCAAAAGTCGATAATGGACTTCGTAATTTTCAAAATCCTTAACACCTTTCAACTCTTCAAAAAGATTTACAATCTCAGCCTTAATCTCAAACGGATTTAGCTCAATTCTGTCAATCATTAACGAGCTTTCCCCCAAAATGCATCTAAAATAGCTTGAGCTTCGGCAGACGGCATTCTGTCATTCAAAATAAGATACTGAACCGCAATCATAGCACATTCAGAACAAATATTTACCCCAGGGCCTTGAACCATCTTCAAAACTTGAGTATTCGGGCGTCCGCAGAAACTGCAATAAACCAAATCATCATGGTGATGATGCTCTTCATGCTCTTTTTTATGTTCTGCGTTACGTTTTTCTCCTAATTTAATAACCTTTTCGTCTGACATATTAACCTCACATCTCTTTATTTGTAACTATTATGTATAAAATTTGCCAAATTTACAAGCTTATTTTATAATAAATGTTATAAATAATTTTATGAGGTTGATTATATCATGAAAAAAGCTTTTTTACTAGCAAGTATCTTGTTTATTTCTGTAATTTCTACAGCATGTATAAACAATTTTGCAGTACAGGAACTTAACAATAAAGCAAAAACTTTTATGGATAATGGAGATTACGCATCAGCAATTGAACGGTTGAAATCAAGCGTAGACTTAGATGGTAGCGTGTTTGAGACTCAATACAACTTGGCTGTTGCATATACAAAAGCAGAAGATTATCCAAATGCAATCAAAACTTATGGTGCCGCAATCAAGTTAAATCCTGATTTTGCAGATGCTTATTATTCTCTTGCTGTGTGCGAAGAAAACTTAGCCAAAGATATTATCGCCGGCAGAGTTAAGGTTAATGATGACGATTCAATTGAAAAAGTTGCTGAAACAGAAACCGAGTCTGACAAAAAAGTTGTTTTAAGCGAAAATTCAAAGAAAATGCTTAATAATTTGTTAAACAATGCAATATCTGATTACGGCTTGTATCTAGACAAAAACTCTTCTCCGGACGACCAAACTTATGTAGAAGAAAAAGTTAAAGAGTTGCAAATGCTTTTGGCTCAGAATGTTGTGAAATAGCCATGTTTCAATCACCAGGAGATGTCGCATTCAGCCTATTTGGATACCCTGTTTATTACTATGGGATAATTTTGGCATGCGCAATTTTTGTCGGAATTTATTGCGCGTATCTGCTTTACAAAAAATATTACGAAACATCAAAAGCGCAAAACATAATAGATTTTTCGCCTTGGATTATCATTATAGGAATTCTTGGCGCAAGACTTTATTACTGCCTTGTAAATTTTTCTTATTACACAACCCACCCACTAGAAATTTTTTATATAAGACAAGGTGGTTTGTCGATACACGGAATGATAATTGTCGGAATTTTAACACTTTGGGGCTTTTCCAAGAAATACAAAATGTCATTTTTAAAGCTCATTGACTCTTTTTTATGCGGAACAGCTTTAGCGCAAAGCATCGGGAGATGGGGGAATTTCTTCAACTCAGAAGCTTTCGGCTCGCCAACCAATCTACCTTGGAAACTCTATATCCCCATAACTCACAGGCCCACAGAATTCATAAATTATGAATTCTTTCACCCGACTTTTTTATACGAAAGCATTTTAGATATCTTAATATTTTTGCTCTTATTATCGCTATTTAAGCACCTTTCCAAAACTCCGGGGCTTATTGCTTGTATTTACTTAATTTTGTATTCTTTTGCAAGAATTTTAGTCGAATCTTGTAGAGTCGACAGCGTGCTTAATATCGGCGGAATTCCAATTGCTCAAATAATGTCACTTGCAATGATTATTTTTGCCTCTGTATTTGTTGTAATTTTAATCCGTAAGAAAAATTAATGAATAATTGATTTTTCGCCATGACTCGGATTAGAATTAAAGTATTATGAATATAGAAAACTTACCCCAAAAATCTTATAAAAAAGCTCTTGTGTGGCTCGGTGGCGGTCACTTTATAAATGATATCTACACAGGTGTTTTAAACCCGATTATGCCGTTTATTGCTGCAAAAATCGGTATCACAATGGCGATTGCGACAATTATATTAACAATTTCACATATTTTTTCATCACTATTGCAGCCACTATTCGGCTACTTTGCAGACAATAACGTCAAACGCTCATTCATATTTTGGGGCTTAATATTATCTTCAATATTTATCCCAATGTCAGCTCTTGCTCACAACATATTTTTGCTCATCTTATGCATAATAATCGGAAGTATCGGATCAAGCCTCTTCCACCCGCAAGCTCTCGGATTTGCATCAAGATTTGCAAAATACTCTGACGCAGGCAAAGCAATGGCAGTATTTGTTGCAATGGGAACGCTCGGTTATTCGTGTGGACCAATTGTATCTTCTGCAATTACACAGTTTTTAGGAATGCCCAAAATGCCAATTATGACTGTTGTTGGTTGTTGTTGGGCTCTTTTAATGTTCTCTTTCGTTCCAAAACTTTCTAACACAGAAGAAATCATAGAAAAAATCGACTTTAAAACCGCATTTAATAGAATTTTAACAAACCAAAAATTAAATATTCTAAATGTGATCGCAATGCTTAAAACAATGATTATGTCGGCATGTTTCATACTTCTTCCATTTTTGTGGAAAAACATGGGATACAAACCGTTTTACATTGGTCTGGCTTTGTTCTTATTCATTTTTGCAGGCGGAATAGGATCTTTGCTTAGCAGCAACATTGAGAAAAAAATCGGCTCTGCAAATGTTTTTTATATCTCGATGATTTTCACTCTTCCTTTGATGTTAGCATTTGTAGGCACATACAGAGCACACCCGACAATTTCACTCATAATCTTTGTCATAATGGGCTTTGTTACAATGATGGCAACTCCTGTTGTTATGGTTATGGCACAAAATACTTTGCCAGAATATAAAAGTATTATTTCAGGGTTTATCAACGGATTTTCATGGGGAATTGTTGCAATTGTAATGTCAATGCTCGGCTTTGTGGCAGAGAATTTTGGTATCACAAATGTTTTAATATTTGTTGCAATAATCCCTGCAGTATGTTCTGTTCTTGTAAAAAAATTGTTCAAAGACTAGCAAAAAAATTTTTTAGAGTTTTTTATAATCTCAAAAGGATTTACTATGCAAGTTCAAAACATCAACTATCAAAATACAAAATCATATACCCCACAATTTAAAGGCAATATTGCAAAGCTTTGGCTAACACCTATAAAGGACACAAAAGTTGGCAAAGATTTAACAGAATTAGACAAATATGCGTTTCAGACTTATGTTAACTGCAAACAATTTCATGTCGGAATTACTCAGGAAGAAATAAACAATCTTTCAAAGTTTGATGGTGAAGAGTTTTTTACAGCTTCATTTGATTATTTAACCAAGAAACTTGGAATTAAAAAATCAATAAGACCTAATCTTGTTTTTACGCAACTTCCAGACGACAGCAGAATGGCATATACGCCTATCAATAATAGCGTCATGGTCAATCTAGAAAAATGTGGTTCTGAAAATAAGTCTCAACAATTTGCCGGTATTCGCCATGAATTGCAGCATTTTTTGGAAATTTCAATGATTATGAGACATGGAGAACTTGGTCCAAAAGCAATTGACTCAATGGTTGCGTCACATGAAAATTCTCTAATTAATATGTTTAAACATCTGTTAGTTGACGCATCAGAACAAGAAATATCAGCAGTAGCTGAAACCACAAGCAATCCAGAAGAGTTTGTCGAAATGATTCTTGAAGCTCTGAATGGCAACAGCGATAAAATCGCGAAAGAAATTAGTGACTCCTCAAACGAATTTGAAAAATCATTAAACGCTTTTAGAGAGTCTATAATCAAAGATATGGGAAAAATTCAAAAAGACAGTGCACTTACACCAAAAATAGAAGAATATTACAATGGATTTTCTAACTCATATCATAATGCAGACGGCTCTATTGACATGGAAAAATATGTAAATACTTCAACAGAAGAAGAAGCAATGCTTGCCGAAACTTGTACCAGAAAAGAATTTGAAAACCCAAAAGCCTGCCTTTTAAAGCAAATTAAAGACGAGTTACTTGACGAAATAAAAATTCAAGATGCAAACTCCTAGCCTAAAACATTTAAAGATTTTTTAATTTCCCCAGCTTGATGTTTTGATGCTATTTTTTCTTGAAGATAAGCCATTTTATAAAGAAGTTTGTTTGTCAACAAGTCAAGACTCAATTTTTTGTCTAGCTTATTTAACATACTCAAATCATGTTCACCACCAAATGCATGCTTATTATTAATACCAGAAATCATATTATTTGATGCATTTGCAACCGCAAAAGAGGCGTTATTCATAGTGTTTATTGCGTCGAAACGAGCGATGGAAGAAACTAACATCTCTTAACTCCTACTTCTTATCTCCTACATGATTAATTATAAACCACCCATAGAAAAATGCAAGTATTAATTTTTGTAACGAATTGGGCTATTTGTGAAATTAGATACTATTTATATACTTTATATATATGAGAGCATTAAATAACTCGAGGTATTAAGAGAGAACGTTTAAATAAAAGAGAGTATAAAATTCCTATTCCTTCCTAAAAACAAAATTTAACCTCCTTAAAAAAGGAGGTTTTTCTTTTACTATTTTGTTTCAATGAAATTTGTATTCGGGATATATGAATCCTCTGAATTTATTTCAATTTTGTTGATAATTTTTGCACGTTTTTTACGGAAAAGCATATCAACAAAAGCTTCCAAACGTGTAATAAAGCCGGCTTCGCCAGTCTGCTCATCAATAGTTAAGTTCAAAAGAGGTTTGTTGAAACGTTTTGCCTTACGTGTAATTCGCTCTACCATTAGAGAATCAGGACCACAGCCAAATGCAGTAACTGTAATCATGCCGTCAATTTTATTATCTTTCATAAAATGTCCGGCAGCACCTGTCATTTCGCGTTCATTTGCCCAGTACATGTCCTGTCCGAGAGCCTTAATTCCGTCGTCCATCTGTTCTTTTGATAATTGAAGAGAAGAATAGACTTTAACGTCCATTTTTTCTAACTTATCAAAAATCTTCATAGAAGCACGTTCATCAAAAATATTATACCCATGAGCTATCAAAGCAATTGAAATCGGATATTCTTTTGTTTGATTTTCGATAAATACTTTACCTTGAAGTGCGTAATTCATAGCTTTTTTATAGCTCATACCTGATTTTGACATCACGTGGAAGTTGTTATAAGTTCTCCAACCGGCTTTTGACGCCTTTTTAATTCTGTCCAAATCAGTAATTCCAAACGGTTTTGTCATTTCCAAAAGGAAATCATACAAACCTTGATTTTTCTCAGATTTATCAAGAGTTGCTTCAATCATCGTAAAATCTTTTTTGACAACATTTCGTACTAAATCCGGCAACCCACGAATTTTTGAGCAGTTGTAAATTTTTGGAGCTATTGACTGAATAGATGGAACCAAAATTTTATCCACACCTTTGTCAATCAAATTCAAAATATGTCCGATGTAAATCTTAATTGGCAAACAAGTTTCTGTCACCACAAGCGAAGAGCCGCTAGACATCGTTTGTTTAGTCGTTATATCTGATAACACAATATTTATACCTAAGTCGCTAAAAAAGCCGTAATAGAAAGGATAGTCGTTGTAAAAAGACATTCCGCGAGGTATCCCTATTGTCATTTTATTTTCTTTAGAATTTTCCACAATAAATCCCCTTTGTTACTCTTATAATACTTCAAAAAGAAAATTTTTGCTAAATTTTTATAAAAAATTAACATTGGAAGTAAAAATCTTTATATTATCTTTAACGATATAAAGA
>ERZ1034925.1059-NODE-1059-length-10261-cov-5.484617_pt1 | contig 10261 bp, 9 predicted proteins | sample MGYA00520687_ERZ1034925 | MGnify/ENA primary metagenome ERZ1034925 (study PRJEB33766, sample SAMN09781758) | gut metagenome | biome: gut microbiome | host: Homo sapiens | place: Madagascar | study: EMG produced TPA metagenomics assembly of the PRJNA485056 data... | reverse complement strand
AATTATTATTACATTCGTATCATTTTCCCTTACTTTCTTTGCAAGATCAATCCCGTTTAATTTCATCATCTCTATATCCAAATATAGTAACTCAAAAATCTCCCCTGAAGAAATGTGTTTCCATAATTCGCTTCCGTCCGAAAACACTTCAACCATTACATCTATCAGCTTTTGTTTTGCTATATCATAAAGTATAGATTCTATTTTTGAAGCAAACACCAAATCATCGTCACACACTGCAATATTAATCAATTTAATTCTCCTCTTTCTGTACTTCAATAAAACGATTCATTAATATTTTAGTCGTGGCTTTATTTTCTTTATTTAATTTTTTGTATGCTGAAACAACATCATAATACTCATCAATTTCCTGATTTACCCTTAACTGTCCTTCTATACTTCTCCTTGTATTAGATAGGCACAAAACATAATCTGTCGTTACATTAAAATGTTCAGCAATATTAACAATCAAATCTGCTGAAGGTACACACTTTTCTCTTTCAACTCTACTAATTGATTGTTGTGAAGAGCCAACAAAACTTGCTAATGTTTCTTGCCTTAATCCGTGTTGTTCGCGTAATTCTTTAATACGAGTTTTCAAATTTTTACTCCATTTGTTATATTTTTTATTCTATTTTAGTCAATTTCGCGTTACTATATACTCGTATTTTATTATTTAAATTACTCGATTTTGTGTGTCTTTTATTTTGCAACGGTAAAAAGTATAAAAACATGCATAACACATAATAATTACAGAAATATAATTCATCATGAATAACCGTAGTTTTTCACTGACAACTATTTGCTTTTTTTAGTAACTATAGCTCACTTGTGTAAGTAATATTAACAGTTAATGTACTCTGAATTGAGTTTTTATCCAATTTTTTCTATCCACACACCAAATTTTTTGGAACTTTCATCATCAAAATAGGTTGTAGAATGTGTCCCATAATTTTGAAACCTTACCACTGTTCCATTTGGACTTTCTAAATGGATTATAAGTGATTCCGTTCCACTTGATATATCCATAAATATTTTCACATATAATATTATGCGCTGCATGATCAAACAGCTTTGATAGATTTTCAAATTTTGTACCAAATTTGGAGATCATAGTATCATCAATGTAAAGAAACACTGGCTGTAATTTAAGCTGTTCTGGAATAAGGTGTAGTGCTATTTTGGCAGTTACATTCATAAATCTTGAACAATCAGTTTTGGCATAAGAGAAGGCATGATAAAAAGTATTTAGGGATTTTTCTGTTATATCGGCAATGAAATGCTGGTACAGGAATCTTATTGAATGAGCTGACTCCAATGCAAGTATTGAAAGTACCAGTAAAAATAATGTTTCTGTCGTATGAGCAAAAAGTTTCAAAATATGCTAAAAAATATTTATGAAGTCTACCAATTAATGAGTTTTCATTGTATAATGTCTTGTCGTACAGGGTCACTTCCCTTTATAATGTTTTGTGTCAAATTCATTATATATCAGAAAACCCTGTACGATTTCTTTTTTATGAAAAAAGTTGTAAAGTGGTGTTTATATTCTTGAAACTGCAATTCAAAGCTCCACACTCAGCATAAAATCTATATTAATTCTGCCAACAAATCTTTCCCTCCGTAATAACAGGATATCTGATAAGCAGCTTCTCATCAAGATTTTCCCTGTTCATGTCTACCGCTGTGATCTGGCTATTGTCATATGTGGTGTAATAGTAGATTCCCTTGTCGCAGTTGCAGCATGAGGTATAGAGCGTAATCTCATATTTGCCCTCTGTCACCTCGCACAGGCCTCTCTGCTGGTCCACAGAGCCTAATATGTGGAAGAACTGGCTCACACTTGCATTCTCACTGTCATCCGATTTGGAGTTTAGCTTTGTGAATGCCACACGTACAAAGCGTGACTGTGATGATAAATCTCCCGGCAGTCCCAGACCTCCCATTCCGCGGCTGTATGCACTAAGCTCTACTCCCGGTGCAAATGTATTTTCAGGTTGCTTTGTGGATAAGCCTCTGTAATTATTGAGTGCAGCCATCTGATATGGGAATGGCGGATTGTTTGTTAGCACACCTACCGGATTGTCGTAAACATGCATACCGTCTGCCATCGACTCCACCACAATGCACTCATTTTTGTCGGCTATAATCCAGTGAAGCTGTGCAACCGGAAGCTGACTGCTAAATGGTGTATCTACCAGTAAAATACGATTTAATTTTTCCTTTGCATCCGCTACCGTAGCGCATAGTGACAGTATCCACGGTATAAACTCAAACTGTGCCACCTTTGTCTTTGCAATGCCGCATGTGCCATTCTCGCATGAGCTGTTTTCGTCTGCTGCCGCATACGCTGCATTTCCCACGAAATTCAGTCCTGCCATACCGAGTCCCTTTTCATTTATTGCATCATAGTAAAGAGGATAGTCACCTGCCACATGTGCCATTCCAATGATTGCATAATGGTTTTCAAGCTTTCCCGCATGCCTGAAATCAAACACATAGTTTCGCGGTGTTACCGCAATCTCATCTCCATATGAAAATTCGTAGTCGAGTGTTCTTCCAAAATAGAAATCCTTTGTTTTATAAGCTGCTGCTGTACACATAATTATGACCTCCTTGTTATGCTGCCATACTTAATCAGTATCTCTTAAATTGTAGAGTACTATACATCATATTTGCAATTATTTCAAGCAACACACCCCTGAAGTATTTGAACAAAAAGCAGCAGCCGGTCTGATAACCGGCTGCTGCCTTAATAAGTGCTGTGCTATTCCTGTATTATGCCTGTTTATTGTCCTGCTCATTATCAAGTGCGATAAGCTTTGCAATGATTTCCTCGCATATCTGTGTAACATTCTTGCCATCTGTAGCAACTGTTACATCTGCCACCGCCTCATAGCGCTCCTTTCGCTTTTCCATAAGGCCGCTGATATACTCAACATTCATGTTGCCGTTTAGTATCGGGCGCTCGTCACTATCCTTTACACGCTCATAGATAGTCTCAGGCTTTGCTGTAAGAAGAACTACACGGCCGTTTTTCTTCATATGGTCTGCGTTTTCCTCTCTCATGACAACACCACCACCGCAGGAAACGATAGTCTGCTTTCTCTTCTGAAGCTCTATAAGTGTGTTGCTCTCTAAGTTTCTGAAATATGCCTCACCGAACTCATCAAATATTTCTGAGATTGACATGCCACGATTCTCAACAATCATCTGATCCATCTCGACACGGTCCATCTCGAGCTTATCCTTTAATTCTCCTGCTACAGTGCTTTTTCCTGCACCCATGAAACCGATCAGGAAGATATTGTAATCGAAAAGGCTCTTTGCCTGGATACGACGGCTGTTCTTCATGATATACTTGAAAATATCAAGTATCTCTTCCTCAAATTCATTGTCGCCAAGCTTTGCCGCAAGTGCATCTGTCTGCTTTTTCTCCTGCTCCGGCTGTAAGATTGGGATTCCTGTTGCCTTCTTGTATGATATAATCTCCTGAATGTGTGACATTCTGACTGCAAGCTGTTTAATTATTATATCGTCACATTCTCCAATCTTTGCGCGGATTTCCTCGATTTTGTCCATGGTGTGTCTCCTTACTTATGTGTGGTTTTCATATTGGATTTTGATATTTAGCGAAATATCGTCAAATTATAATTATTATAACTTCGCGTTATAGTATTTCGTATTTTTGATAACCACAAATTTCTTAGTCATAGTATAACAAGACTTTACCAATTTATCAAGCAAAATATTTTAATGCTTTAAAGTGTTATTGTGTCAGATATGCATCCACAATATCAGATGACACATTTTTCTCAATTGATTCATATATCGGCTGACACTCCTTGCGAATCTGCTCATGCACTTCATCGCTTAAGGTGATGATTTGTGTGCCGCTGTCCTCGATTGTCTTTATCTTTGAGGCAATCCGCTCGTCAGACTGCTCTCTGGCGTACTGTTTCGCTGTCTCGGCTGCCTCACGGATAATCTGCTGTTGCTCATCTGTCAGTCCTTTCATAAACTCCTCGCTTACTATGAGCGATATCAGATGTGGCAGATGATTGGTCTCCACTACATAATCCTGCTGCTCGTAGAGCTTATTGGATACGATTACCTCGTATGGATTTTCCTGCGCATCTATAGTGCCCTGCTGTAAGCCGATATACACCTCCGAGAAGGTCATAGGTGTCGGGCTTGCTCCGAGCACCTTCCAGTATGCCATATGGTAAGAGTTTTCCATGGTACGGATTTTCTGACCCTTAAAATCAGCAAGGCTTTCTATCTTTTTGTTTGTTGTCATGACACGGAAGCCCTGGTCTGCATATCCCAAAAGCTCGTAGCCGCCGTCATTGTAGACCTGCTGCATGAGCTTCATAAACTTTGGATTGTCCACATGCTCACGCACCTCATCAATGCTGTCAAAAAGTGCCGGCATATCAAATACTGCAGTATCCTTCATGAAAGTGACCTGCGGCGCAGTGTTCTGCACTACAAAAGGTATATCTCCATCCTTGCATGACTCGAGAAGCTCTCTGTCTCCGCCCAGTACACTGTTTGGATACACACTGATTTTCATCTTTCCATCGCTTAATCTGTCCACTTCATCGGCAAATTTCTCTGCATATATCTGTGTCACCGTGTCCTCAGGACTTGAGCTGCCGAGAGGCCATGCGTAGCGCTGTACCCCTGCATCCTTAGCTGCGGCCTGCGAGCCTTCACCAGCAGAGCCACCGCACGCGGCAAGTCCTGCTGTAAGCGAAAGTATCATCATGACGGCTGTTGCTCTTCGCCACAAACTGTATTTGCTAGACGAATTACGCAGTTTATTATATTTACCAACTTTTTTACATAAAAACAAGCCAAATCTACTCATATTTTTCTCCAATTATAACTGTATGCCTAAATGTCCTACAATCATCATTAAATCTGCTTATACCTGTTATTACATATTTCTGTACCGAATAGTTACTATTTCTCTATAATAAGCACAGACTGATTGCCGGAATAAATGTAAGCAGCAGAAGTGCCAGCAGGAAATATCCTATCATAGGAGCCGCCTTCTTTGCTATCCGCATAACCGGAACATCCGTCAGTGAGCTTGCCACAAACAGGTTTACTCCTATAGGCGGTGTGACAAATCCGATTGCAAGGTTTACGATCATGACCACACCAAAGTGGATCGGGTTCATTCCAATGCTCTGCACGATAGGAAGCAGAATTGGGCTTAAAATAAGGATAGCCGGTGTGGTATCCATGACCATTCCTACAATAAGCAGGAAAATGTTTATCACGATAAGAAGCACTATCTCATTTGTGAAATGTGCGAGTATCCATGCACTGACTGTCTGCGGCACCTGCATGAGTGTGAGTACACGTGAAAACGCAGTCGATGCGGCAAGGATAAACAGTATAGGTGCATATGTCTTCATCGACTCCACCATGATGCCCCATATCTCTTTTACCTTGATGGATTTGTAAATAAAAAGACTTACAAAAAGCGCATAAAATACCGAAATCACCGCAGCCTCTGTAGGCGAAGCTATACCGGCATAAATACATCCAAGCACTATAACCGGGCTCAAAAGCGCCCATATGCTGTCCTTCAATATGCTAAATAGTCCCTTGCTTCTAAGCTCTGTGACCTTTGCATTTATCTTTTCCTTGTCCTCTCCATAGCGCTTGCAGTGATAATATGCATAAAACATGAGAAGCGCTCCTATCAAAAGTCCCGGAATGATTCCTGCCAGAAAGAGATCACTGACCGACTCACCGGTTGCCATCGCGTACATGATAAAAGGTATGCTTGGCGGTATGATGACTCCGAGTCCTCCGGCAACCGCAACAATCGCCGTGGAAAAATCCTTTTTGTAGCCTAGCTCCATAAGAAGCGGTATAGTCATGCTTCCGACTGCAGCTACGGTTGCAGGTGCTGAACCTGAGATAGCCCCATAGAACAAGCATGTGATGATAACCGCACATGGGATTCCTGCAGTTCTTTTTCCTATAAAATACACAAAAACATCAAACAATTTTTGTGAGATTTTGCCATGTGCCATAACGATTCCGGCAAGCACAAACATAGGCACCGCTAAAAGCGGGAAGCTGTCTATACCACCGAGCATCGAGCGGACAACATAGCTGGCACTGGCTGTAAAAGACGGGTCAAACGCGCCCGGCAGCACTGCCACTATTCCCAGGGAAATAGATACCGGAATAGCAATGACCAGACATATCACAAACAATATAAAAACTACTACTGCTGACATCTATTTCTCCTTTCTATCATCCTCTAGTTTCTTTTCAAGTGTTTCCATAAGCTCCTTCTCACGAAACTCATCCTCAACAACCGCTTCCTCTATGACAGTGGCAATATTGCCCTCCTCAAGCGGCTTGTTGTCTTTTCCGAGGACTATCTTCCACTCGCCAAACCATCTCTGTGCGATGCGGAAGGCTGTAATGATAAAGCACACAAACGGTGCGGCCTGCACATAGTACATAGGGATACCGCAGGCAGGACTTACCTGACCGCTTTCTATCGTATTTTTCAGATATATGAATGAATACGGTATCAGATATACGAAAAACACAAACTCAACTGTCAGATTTAATACCTTCCAGAGTGATTTTCCTCTCTTTGGAAAAAGCTGTATAAACTGGTCTATTTTTATAGATATGCATTTTCTGGTACAAAGGCTGACACTTAAGAAAGCCGACCATATGAAAAGATACCTGGTGATTTCCTCCGACCATGATAGTGACATGCCAAGGATGTATCTGGAAAACACCTGAATACCCATGATAAGCGTCATCGCAATCAGGAAAACGACCATTAAAAATTCTTCAAGATATTCATCCAGATAGTGCAGTATTTTCTTCATGAAATATCCCCTTTCCGTGAATAATTATACGTATTATTTTAACTGAATTATTGCTGTTTTTACACGTAAATATTCACAATTTTATATATTACTATTTGTTATCATCTTCAAAAATGGCGTCACAGCACCTGGTTTACAGATGCCGAGGCGCCATTTTATTTTATTGCATGGTTTTATACAAGCTTTTCTTACATGCTCTTATGAAGTAATCCAAGTACCGTAGACAGATCCTCTACTCCCATCTGTCCGGGTGCAGAAGCTTTCTTTGCGGCACCGAATGTCATTGAAGATCCGAATACCTCACCGCAAAGACGGCTTATAACACCTGTGCCTGCCATTGACATTGTGATGATTGGTCTGTCAGCGTAGTCTGTAACCATTTCCTCTGTAGCAGCAAGAAGTGTGAGTACGTCACGCTTATTCTGTGGCATAACTGCAATCTTAGGGATATCAGCTCCCATATCCTGCATCTTGCGAAGTCTGTAAACGATATCAGACTGTGCAGGAGTCTTGAAGAAGTCATGGTTTGAAGCGATAACTCTTGCACCTGCAGCATGTACACCATCGATGATTTTCTTTACAATCTCATCGCCTGTGAAAATCTCTACATCCACAAAATCAACGTACCCTGTCTGTGCAGCCTTGATGTTAAGCCTGGCATAAGCCTCAGGCTCGATTGCTTTCTCTCCGCCCTCTTTTGAAGTACGGAATGTCATAAGGATTGGAATATTTCCAAGAGCATCACGAAGCTCCTTTAATACCTCCTCAACCTTGTCAAACTCGAATACATTCTCGAACCAGTCAACACGCCACTCAACCATATCAACAGGGATAGAGTCAAATGTCTTTGCCTCTGCGATAATGTCGTCTTTTGTAACGCCCACGATAGGAACGATGATTTTTGGTGCGCCTGCACCGATTTCAATATCTCTAACCTTAATGGTGTTCATGATTTTTTCCTTTCTTACCTTGTATTAGACTGTATGATAATTATACTCCCCAGTATAATTTAATGTACTAATCCTCTTTTGACAGCTCTACCATTTTAGTATAGCGCAGGTTTACGAATAATCCAAGTACCACACCGATTGCTGTGAGCACGATGTTCATTACCATAACCTGTGATGGCTGCATCTTTGATGCTGCTGTAAGGATTGTGTAGTTGCAAAGTGATGAAGCAATCATTACGAGCGCTGTTACTGTTCCCTTAATCTTAGGGAAGAGCATGTTGCATACAGATGTTACGATCTGTAAAAGTCCGCCTGCTCCTGCCCATCCGATGATGAATGCACCTGCAATCATGAGTGGCTTTGTCTGTCCGACTAACACTACTGCCATTGTTGCAAGACAGATTACAGGGTAAACAAGGATAAACCTGACGTCCTTGATTTTTCTTGTTAAAAGTGCAGTTACGATAAGAGCTATCATGGTTCCTGCTGAGTAGTATGACTGCATAACTGACGGATCAGCCCAGCCTACGTTCTCTTTTGCAAAGTTCTGTGCACAGTTGAGCCATAACTGGAAGGTTCCTGTACATGTAAATCCAATGATAATCATTGCGATTGACTCAACAGAAAAATGTGTGTGCTTTAAGCTTGCGATAAGTCCTTCTTTCTTTCCCTCTGCCTTTGCATCGGTATCAGGAAGCGGGAAGAGCATTACTAATACTAAAAGTACAATGTAGATGATTCCACATCCGAAGAACAGTGTGTTGTATGATGTAAGTCCTGCTGCTGTTGTAGCAACTGTCATACCAAGTACGAATGGTAAAAGCATCTGTGCGATAGCTATGAAGAATTTGATTCCCATTGTTGCAACACCCGGTGCTTTGTAGATGATTTCTGATACTGCAGGGTAAATTCCTGTATCAAGGAATGAGTTTGCAATACCGCCAATGATAGCGCAGATATATGCAATCTGGTATCCACCATGTGTTCCTGCATTGAATGCAAGGGCAAGTCCGATCAGGTAGATAGCATAAGAGCCGCTTCCGATTGCTGTTGAAATACGGCGTCCGAGCTTATCTGATAAAGGTCCTGCAAACGGAAGTGCGATAAGACGTCCAAGTCCCAGGGCTGCCGAAATAGCTGTGATAGCCATAACCTGCACTCCCCATGAAGCTGCGAGAGCCTCCTTGATGACTGCCTGTCCGATGATAGAGCAGCCCACTCCGTGTATAAAGTAGTTTAAGTAAAGGATTAATGCGCTAGGTAAATATTTTTTATTCATCAGTGTTCTCCTTAATTTCTGTCAAAATAATTCAATGTAATTTAATTTCTGTGGCTGATTAATCATCATATCTGATGTTTAATACTTCCTTCATATGCTCGATTGGCATATCTTTTCCTGTCCAGAGCTTGAAGGCTGCTGCTCCCTGGAAAAGCATCATTCCAAGACCGTTCATTGTCTTGCAGCCCACCTCTTTTGCCATAGAACGCATCTTTGTCTCAAGTGGAGAGTAAGGTACGTCAATTACGATAAGCTCAGGACGGAAGAATGATTTGTCAGGTACTACAGACATTCCCTCAAGAGGCTTCATACCAACACCTGTTCCGTTTACGAAGATGTAGGAATCAGCCATCTCTTCTCTTAACTTCTCCTTGTCATCAAGGTCGTAAAGAGTAGCCTTGCAGTCTGTCTTCTCGTTGATCTTTCTAACTGTCTCCTCAGCGTTTGCCCAGAACTTGTCATGGATGTTGAAGATTGAAATTTCCTTGACACCGTCAAGTGCTGCCTGAATCTCGATAGCTGTAGCAGCTCCGCCTGCTCCTGCGATTGTCATCTTCTTTCCGATAACATCGATGTCGTTATCCTTGAGCGCCTGCATGAAGCCGATACCGTCTGTGATGTGTCCTGTGAGTACTCCGTTCTCGTTTACTATTGTATTTACAGCTCCGCAAAGCTCTGCTGCCGGTGAAAGCTTGTCTAAGTACTGTCCTACAACTGTCTTGTTTGGCATTGATACGTTAGAGCCTACAAGCTTTAATGCTCTGATTCCCTTAACCGCATCCTCAAGAGTGTTGTTGTCAACCTCAAATGCCAGATATGCGTAGTCAAGTCCAAGATATGCAAATGCCTCATTGTGCATTGCCGGTGAGCTTGAATGTCTGATTGGGTAAGCCATAAGTCCGATGAGTTCTGTGTGTCCTGTAATTCTCTCTGCCATGATTAAATCTCCTTCATTTTTAAATGTAATAATATTGATTATTCGTATTTTACTTAGCTATGTTTTCAACGATGCCCACTTCGTTAAAAACTTAACAACCTTTGATAATGATATTATAACGCATAATTTTTGGTACTTCCAATGCTTATTTTGTTATTTTTTAATAGTATTACTGTACTAATCATGTTATAATATGCACAAATTTAGGCTATAATAT
>ERZ1034925.1058-NODE-1058-length-10269-cov-5.616800_pt1 | contig 10269 bp, 9 predicted proteins | sample MGYA00520687_ERZ1034925 | MGnify/ENA primary metagenome ERZ1034925 (study PRJEB33766, sample SAMN09781758) | gut metagenome | biome: gut microbiome | host: Homo sapiens | place: Madagascar | study: EMG produced TPA metagenomics assembly of the PRJNA485056 data... | reverse complement strand
GTGTTGCACTGAGTCTGCCCCCTGCGCAGGAGCAGCCCGCCGCCCCCGCCGAAAAGCCGACCAAGAGCGGCAAGGCCCCGAAGGTGGACTTCTACCTAACGGCGGAGGACGCGAAGGAGTTCAACTATCAGGACAGCTATTCCGGCGCAGAGCTGAAGGCCGCGCTGGTCGAGGCCGCCAGCGCCCCCAACGTGAAGGCACCCACGATAAAGGCCATTGAGGAATGGCTCTACCATGAACGGCTGATTTCGATGGAGCGCTTCCCCAAAAAGGGCTTCTACTACGTGCCCACCCCGGCAGGCGTTGACGCGGGTCTGCGCAGTGTGGACCGCGTGACCGCCAGCGGTATGCCGTACTCGGTACTGGACTACACACCGGACGCGCAGCAGCTGATTGTGGAGCACTTTATAAAAAGGAAACCAGAAGAAAATTCGTCAACCTGACCGTTCCGCCTGGATTCTTTTGGTATATTCGTCGATTGTAAGATTTTTGACACAATGTTAAAATGCTATAAGAGACTGTATGAGTATGGATAAGGAGTATGGAATGGAGAACGTAAAAATTCTGGAGGTCAAGCAGAGCATCTTTGCCTCCAACGATGAGCAGGCCGCCGCGTTGCGGGCCGACCTGAAGGAGAAGAAGATTTTCCTGCTGAACCTGATGAGTGCGCCGGGCTCCGGTAAGACCACCACGCTGCGCAAAACGATTGCCGCCCTCAAGGACGAGCTGCGCATCGGCGTGATGGAGGCGGACATCGACTCTGACGTGGACGCCAAGGCCATCGCCGAAACCGGTGCCAAGGCCATTCAACTGCACACCGGCGGTATGTGCCACCTTGACGCCGAGATGACCCGGCAGGGTCTGGAAGGTCTGGGCACCGGCGATGTGGATTTGGTTGTGCTGGAAAACGTCGGCAACCTTGTCTGCCCGGCCGAGTTTGACACCGGCGCTGTGAAAAACGCCATGATTCTCTCGGTGCCGGAGGGGCATGACAAGCCGCTGAAGTACCCGCTGATGTTCCAGGTCTGCGATGTGGTGCTTGTCAACAAAATTGACGTGCTGCCGTATTTTGATTTTGATATGGACAAATGCAGGGAGTATGTGGCCCTGCGCAACCCCAAGGCAAGGGTCATTCCCATCTGCGCCAAAACCGGCGAGGGCATCGACGAGTGGGCTCAATGGCTGAAGGAGCAGGTCAAGGCATGGCAGGCGTAAGCCCTGTCCTGTACGCAATATATAAAGAGGCATTCCCTATAAAAAGGAGCAAACTATGAGCAAAGCCACCGCATTCCCGCTGGACGAGAGCAAGCTCCCCTTTTCTATTCCGAGGGATGAGCCGTTCCGCGAGAACATTGCCAAGCTGGGCCAGATGATTACCGACCGCATTCCCGCCAAAAAGCGCCCGCTGACCAAGGATGACCCCGAATACTGGGGCCTTGCCTCCATCGTGACCGACGAGATGGCCGAGGTTGCCCTGAAAATGAAGGTGCGCAAGCCCATGACCCTGCCCGAGCTGGTCAAGGTCACCGGCAAGCCCGCCGAGGAGCTGGAGCCCCTGCTGCAGCAGATGTCGGTTGTGGGCCTGCTGGAATACAACTGGGAGAACCCCCGCCACGAAAAGCAGTATGTGCTGCCGATGTTCGTGCCCGGCAGCGCCGAGTTCTTCAATATGAACAAGCAGCAGATTGCCGACCACCCCGAGGTGACCGCCTTCTTTGAGCGTATGACCTTCCTGCCGCTGGAAAACATCACCGCCATGGTGCCGCCGGGCGGCGCGGGCATTGGTATGCACGTTATCCCGGTGGAAAAGGCCATCGAGACCGAAAACCAGTCCGTGGACGTGGAGCATATCTCCCACTGGCTGAAAAAGTATGAGGGTAAGTATGCGGCCGGGCCGTGCTCCTGCCGTATGTCCCGCGCCGCCATGGGCGAGGGCTGCGGCGATGACCCCGACGATTGGTGCATCGGCGTCGGCGATATGGCCGACTATCTGGTCGAGACGAACAAGGGCCATTACGTGACCTATGAGCGCGTGATGGAGATTCTGCACAAAGCCGAGGACAACGGCTTTGTGCACCAGATTACCAACATTGACGGTGAGAACAAGATTTTTGCCATCTGCAACTGCAACGTCAACGTCTGCAACGCGCTGCGCACCAGCCAGCTCTTCAACACCCCCAATATGAGCCGTTCGGCCTATGTGGCCAAGGTGGAGCCGGAAAACTGCGTGGCCTGCGGCCGCTGCGTGGAGTACTGCCCCGCGGGCGCGGTCAAGCTGGGCCAGAAGCTCTGCACCAAGGAGGGCCGCGTGGTCTACCCGCGGCAGGAGCTGCCCGATGCCACCAAGTGGAGCCCCGAGAAGTGGAGCATTGACTACCGCGACAAGAACCGCATCAACTGCTATGACACCGGCACAGCCCCCTGCAAGACGGCCTGCCCCGCCCACATTGCAGTGCAGGGCTACCTGAAAATGGCCGCGCAGGGCCGCTACCGCGACGCGCTGGCGCTGATTAAAAAGGAGAACCCCTTCCCCGCCGTCTGCGGCCGCATCTGCAACCGCCGCTGTGAGGACGCCTGCACCCGCGGCACCGTGGACCAGGCCGTTGCGATTGACGCCGTCAAGAAGTTCATTGCCCAGCAGGATCTGAACGCCGAGCACCGCTATGTGCCCGACATTGTGCAGCCGTCCCTGCAGGGCAACTGGACGCAGAAGATTGCGATTATCGGCGGCGGCCCGGCGGGCCTGTCCTGCGCGTACTTCCTGGCCACCCAGGGCTACAAGCCCACTGTATTTGAAAAGAACGAGCGCCCCGGCGGTATGCTGCGCTACGGCATCCCCTCCTTCAAGCTCGAGAAGGACGTCATTGACGCGGAAATCGATGTGCTGCGTGAGCTGGGTGTGGAAATCCGCTGTGGGGTCGAGGTCGGCAAGGACATCACGCTGGCCCAGCTGCGTGAGCAGGGTTACAAGGCGTTCTATGTTGCCATCGGCTGTCAGGGCGGCCGCAAGGCCGGTGTCCCCGGCGAGGATGCCGAGGGCATCCAGACCGCTGTCAGCCTGCTGCGAACCGTTGGCGGTGACGAAGCCCACAAGATGACCGGCAAGACCGTTGTCATCGGCGGCGGCAACGTGGCCATTGACGCCGCCCGCGTCTCGATGCGCTGCGGCTCTGACGAGGTGACGATGGTCTGCTTAGAGCCGCGGGAGAAGATGCCCGCCTCGCCCGAGGAGATTGCCGAGGCCGAGGAGGAGGGCACCAAGATTACCTGCGGCTACGGCCCCAAGGAGTTCCTTTCCGAGAACGGCCACGTGACGGCGGTTGTCTTTAAGCGCTGCACCGGCCTGTATAACGCCGAGGGCCGTTTTGCGCCCACCTACGATGAAAACGACACCATCACCCTGTCTTGTAACAATGTGGTGCTCAGCATTGGCCAGTGCATTGAATGGGGCGGCCTGCTGAACGGCGAGGCCGTGGAGCTGGGCCGCGGGAATGGCGCTGTGGCTGACCCGCTGACCTACCAGACCGCCCAGCCCGATGTCTTTGTGGGCGGCGACGTCTACACCGGCCCGCGCTTTGCGATTGACGCCATTGCCGCAGGCAAGCAGGGCGCAATCTCCATCCATCGCTTTGTGCAGCCCAACACCAGCATGACGATTGGCCGCAACCGCCGTGTTTTCCATGAGCTGGACAAGACGAATCTGTCGCTGGGCGACTATGACCACACTCCGCGCCAGACCGCCGCGATGGACGAGAGCATTGACACACACCACTCCTTCCGGGATGCGCACCTGACCCTGACCGAGGAGCAGGTCAAGCTGGAAACCGCCCGCTGCCTTGGCTGCGGTGCCAGCGTAGTAGACCCCAACAAGTGCATTGGCTGCGGCGTCTGCACCACCAAGTGCGAGTTTGACGCCATCCATCTGCACCGCGAGCTGCCCGAGTGCAGCAAGATGGTCAAGAGCGAGGACAAGTTCAAGGCCATTCTGCCCTATATGGCCAAGCGGGAGATTAAGATTCGGTTCTCCAAGAAGGAGAAGTAAATGCACGAGCTGGGAATTGTGTTCCACATCATCCGCACGGTGGAGGACGTGGCACAGCAAAACAAGGTAGCCCGCATCCGGCGGGTGACACTGCAGCTGGGCGAGGTTTCCGGCGTGGTGGAAAGCTATCTACAGGATTGCTGGAAGTGGGCCGCCGCAAAGTCAGAAATTCTGCCCGATGCCGTGCTGACGGTGGAGATTATCCCCGCCGTGACCCTGTGCGAGGACTGCGGCCAGCAGTACCCCACCGTGCAGTATGGGCGCACGTGTCCGCACTGCCAGAGCCCGCACACCCACCTTGTGCAGGGCAATGAGATGCTGATCAAGGAAGTGGAGGCGGTGGAGGGTGACGATGCCCCAAACGATACCGCGCTATAAAATTCTGCGCATTGACGATTAGATGTACGGCTGTGAGGAGCCCGCCCCCGACCAGCCCATCCTGTGTGATGTGACGCTTCTGGGCGCGGACGGCACCCGGCGGGTGCTCCCCTACCCCGATGAAGCCCTGCGCGCCGCCAACCTCAACGAGGGTGATGGCGTAACCGTGCGGGACGGCCAGCTTTATAAGGCCGAATAAAAAGTTTTCCCCTTGCTGCAATGTTTTGTTTTGCAGCAGGGGGATTTTGTTTATGTGTTTGGGGTACTAATAGTCGGCAGCACAAAGCCGCCTCCCTATCTTATTTTTTATACTGCGTCAGCACGCGGACGAGCTGGCCTTCGTTCAAGGGTTTGGAGACGTGGTTGTTCATACCGGCGTCCAGCGCACGCTTGACGTCCTCGGCAAAGGCGTTGGCGGTCTGCGCAATGATGGGGATGGTCTTTGCCTGCGGGTGGCTGCTTGCGCGGATGGCCCTTGTCGCGGCAATGCCGTCCATCACCGGCATCATCACATCCATCAGAATCGCGTCAAACGCCGGGGCACCGTTACGGCCGCCGGCCTCAAACTGCTCCACAGCCTGTTTGCCGTTTTCTGCCAGCGTCACCGCGGCCCCAGCCTTTTCCAGCATGTAGCTGGCCACCTCGGCATTCAGGGCGTTGTCCTCAGCCAGCAGTAGGTGCATTCCCTTTAGGCTGGGCAGTTCCTTGCCGGTCTCCTGCTTTTCGGGCGCGCTCAGATCCAGCTCAAAGGGCAGCTCCACCACAAAGGTCGTGCCCTCGCCCAATTTGCTGTGCACCGTGACGGTGCCGCCCATCAGGTCTACCAGTTCCTTGGTGATGGCCATACCCAGACCCGTGCCCTTAAACTCGGTGCGGGCGTTTTCGCTCTCCTGCGCAAACGGTTCATAGATGTGCCGCTGGAACTCCTCGCTCATACCGATGCCGGTATCCTGAATCGTGAAGCGGTAGATGGCGTGGGTCGCGTCCTGCGGCAGCTCATCCAGCGTATAGTTGATGGTGCCGCCCACGCGGTTGTACTTGACCGCGTTGCTGGAAATATTGGCAATCACGCGCTGGACGTGCAGCGGGCTGCCGTAGACGTGGTTGTGCACGTTGTTGAACTTCACGTTGCGGGTCAGCTGCATACGGTTGCTCTGGGTGTACAGGGCGTCCCCGTTGCGGGCCAGCAGCTCATACAGGTTGAACGGCTCGTGCAAAATCATCACGCGGCCGCTTTCCAGCCGGCTCATATCCAATACATCGTTAATCAGCGTTTCCAGCTGCAGGCCCGCGGCGGTCAGCTTGGTCAGCGTACTGCGGACCATCTCGGGGTCATCGGCGTGGTCCTGCGCAATCTGGGCCATACCCAGAATTCCGTTCAGCGGGGTGCGGATGTCATGGCTCATGCGGGAGAGGAAGTCTGTCTTGGCCTTGTTCGCAGCCTCGGCGCTGTCACGCGCCTCAATCAGCCACTGCTCCCGCTTGTGCAGCTCGTTGCAGTCGCAGAGGGTCATAATCCAGATGGTATGGCCGTTGCGGAGGGTTTTGTCCTCCTTGCAGAGCTGGAACCACCGCGTGTGGCCGCGCAGGGTGCGCAGGCTCTGGGTTTGCTTGCTGCGGAAATGGCGGAAGCTCTCCACCTCGCGCAGCGGGCTGTCCTTCGCAAAGCGGTCGGCGAACTGCATCGTGTACCCGGTGCCGAACACCTCATCGCTGTTATAGCCCAGCGATTTCAGGGCCAGCTCACTGATGATGCAGACGGGCAACCCCGGCGCATAGAAGCCACCCACCACGCCGACGCCGTTGTTCAACCGCAACAGCTTTTGAATCAGGGTATCAATCTCCTGCAAATCCTCACGCTTGAAATCACCGCTGAAAATGGGTTCTTCGTAGAAACTCTTTATCATTTTCTGCTCCTGTCCTATACCCTGCAGATACTCATTTAGTTATATTATAATATTTTCGTGGGTGAAATGCAATAAATATGTGAAATTTCCTTCCAAAAGAAAAAGATTCTCCACGCGGGAGAATCTTTTTTAAACAATATGCTGTTTATTTCTGGCGGTTTACTCGTTGGTGGAGATGTTCGTGCCAAAATATTTTTCACTCAGCTCCTGGAGGGTGCCGTCAGCGCGCAGTTCCTCAATGGCCTGGTCAATCGCGGCGCGCAGGGTGGCAGTCTCCTCGCCCTTGCGCAGCGGGATGGCCACCTGATTGGCGTCATCGGTCAGCACGGCAATCTTGACGTTCGCGTCGGGATGCTCCTTCGTGTAATCATAGAAGGTCACCTCGGCGTTCAAGGTGGCGTCAATGCGGCCGCTGAGCAGCAGCTCAAAGGTCTGGTTCAAATCGTCCACGCCGGTCACGGCTGCGCCGTACTGCTCGGCCAGCTCGGCATAGGTGCTGGAGATAGTGTTTGCGGTGGTCTTGCCGTTCAGATCCTCCATCGTGTTGATGCTGTCATTGTCCTTGGTGGTGATAACAGCGGTGCGGTTGTAAGCGTAGGGAATGGAGAAATCGTATTTCTCGCTGCGCTCGGGGGTGATGTCCACGCCGTTGACCATAATGTCATAGCGGCCCGCGTCCAGACCGGCCAGCAGGCCATCCCACTCGCCCTCGATGAACTGCGGCTCCACGCCCAGCTTCTCGGCAATCTTGGTGCCAACCTCCACGTCATAGCCGACCAGATTGTCATTCTCATCGTGGTAGGTCCAGGGGGCCCAAGTGCCCTCCATGGCAATCGTGATGGTGCCCTTGGACTGAATCTCGCTCAGTAGGTCACCACCGGCAGCCTCGCTGGTGGCAGCATCAACTGCGGTGCTGTCCGCAGCGGGGGTGCTGGCGGCGGTGCTGCCGCAAGCAGTCAAGGCCAGCGCGGCGGTCAGGGTCAGGGCGGTCAGTTTCAGCTTCTTCATTACAATAGGCTCCTTTGCTTGTAGGTCTGTAAAAATTCCTTTGTGCGGGGGTGCTGCGGGTCATTGAAGAACGCCTCGGCGGTGTTCTGCTCCACAATGACCCCCTGCTCCATAAAAACCACGCGGTTGGCCGCATGGCGGGCAAAATCCATCTCGTGGGTCACCACCAGCATAGTGCGGCCTTCCTCGGCCAGGCTGCGCATAACGGCCAGCACCTCGCCGGTCAGCTCGGGATCCAGCGCGGAGGTCGGCTCGTCAAAATAGATAATTTCCGGGTCAACGGCCATGGCGCGGGCAATGGCCACACGCTGCTGCTGCCCGCCGGAAAGCTGGCTGGGGTAGTAGTCGGCGCGGTCATCCATGCCCACCTTGCACAGCATGGCATGGGCAATCTCCTCGGCCTGATGGCGCGGCATTTTGCGGGCCACAATCAGCCCCTCGGTCACGTTCTGCAGCGCCGTTTTGTTGGCAAACAGGTTGTAGCTCTGAAAGACAAAGCCTGTGCGGCGGCGCAGCGCATTTGCCTCGGCATGGGTGACACGGTTCAGCTCAACCTTCTGGTTGTCAAACAGCATCGTGCCTGCGTCCGCCTTTTCCAGAAAGTTGAGACAACGCAGCATTGTGGTTTTTCCGCTTCCGCTAGAGCCAAGAATGGCCACCACGTCGCCCTTGTTCACATCCAAATCAACGCCCTTGAGCACCTGCAAATCCCCGAAGGACTTGCGCAAGTTTCTGATTTGCAGCATAGCTTAACTCCTTTGTGCGCCCTTGCTGTTCAGGTAGCGCTCGCCCACGGCCTGCAGGCGGGTCAGCACCGTGCAGAACAGCAGATAGACCAGGCCAACCTCAATGTACAGTGCCAGCGGCTCATAGGTACGCGCCACAATGCGCTGGGTGGTCATAAACATTTCCGTCACGGTAATGTTGGCGGCCAGGGACGTATCCTTGACCATGGCAATCAGGGTGCTGGCCAGCGTGGGGAACGCCGTGCGCAGCGCCTGCGGCAGGATGATGCGGCGGATAATCTGCAAGTAGCTCATGCCGACACACTGCCCGGCCTCCATCTGGCCCTTGGGCACCGATTCCAGCGCGGCGCGGATGGTCTCCGCGCAGTAGGCACCCTCGTTGATGGAAAAGACCAGAACGGCGGCGGGGAACGGCTCAATCAGGATGCCCACACCGGGCAGGCCGTAGAACACAACAAACAGCTGTACCAGCACCGGCGTGCCGCGGATGACCCATATGTAAAACCGGGCAATGCGCTGCAGTACCGGCACATGGGCAAACTGCACCAATGCCACCGCCACGGCAATTACCAATGCCAACGTGAAGGAAATGGCGGTCAGCGGTATCGTCACCGTCAGACCGGGCAGCAATATTTTACCAAAGGAATCCAGAAGGATGCCTGCAAGGCGTTCAGACATAGGGGTAGCTCTCTCCTTTTATAGCAGCAGGCGCGGGAATATTTCCCACTAAAACGGTATGCTATGAGATTGTAGCACATTATCTCTCTTTTTGCAAGAGTGAAATTTAAAGTAAAGTTTAAGAATTTCAGTTTTATACAAGCAGTAAAGAAGCACCGTGATTATCCAGAACGGCAAATCACGGTGCTTTCCTTATAACTCCAATCGCTCAGGGGCAGGTATAGCGCAGCCGCAGCCGCGTGTGCAGCGGCTCCTCGCGGGCGCTGGCGGCCAGCTTGAACAGAAAGCTCTGCATGGCGCGCTCCTCGCGCAGGTCGGGAGCATCTCCGCCGTAGATGGTGCGCTCAATCAGCCTGCACACGCGGGTGTACTCGCCCGGCTCCACATCAATGAAGCACGCGGCGATTTTCTCATCCAGCGCGGCGGTGTTCCAGCCAAGGCTGGCGTCCACGCCAAGGATATGCAACATACGGTAGAGATACCTTTCCACCGCTCGGGCGCGCTGTTCCGGCGCTGCCTTTTTGTAGCCGTGCAGGGCCAGCCGGTAGCGCAGGCCGCGCATTACCTCGGCGCTGGCCGTGGTAACAGCCAGCAGTATCAGCAGCAGCTGTAAAATCAGGGCCGCCAGCAGCACCGGCTGGCCGCTGTACAACAGCAGCAGCGCCGTGGCCACGCTCAGCAGGGCCATATAAAGGCGATTTCGCAGCATTGCGTTACCTCTGGGTATCCGGGCGGACCTGATGCAGGATTTCGGCCAGAATGTCGCGGGCGGTCACGCCGTCCACGCGGGCCTGCGGGCGCAGCACCAGACGGTGGGCGCAGACGTCCGCAAAGACGGACTGCACATCCTCCGGCACAACGTAGTTGCGCTCCTGCAGAACGGCCTGTGCGCGGGCCATGCTGACCAGCGCGCTGATGCCGCGTGCCTCGAGGTTCTTGGCGAACATATCATACAGCTTCTGCCCCAAGGCGCGCAGACTGAAGGGCTTTTCCTCCAGTTCGGCCTTGCCGGCCGCGATGCGGGACATATCCAGAATATCGTTAATCAGCGAGAGCAGATGGTCGCTCAGCTCGTCCGCCTTGTGCAGATACTGCATGGCGGGGCTGTCCGGCGTCAGCTTGCCCTCGGCCAGCGTCAGCATACCAATGATGCCATTCATCGGGGTGCGGATTTCGTGCGACATACGCGAGAGGAAGGTCGTCTTGGACTGGCTGGCCTCCTCGGCCTTCTGCAGGCTCTTTTCGTATTTTTCAATCTGCTGGTGCAGGGTGGTGCTGCGGCGCAGGGTGGCCACATCCACCGTATCGCTTTCGCCGCGGCGGACATCCACATAGACCCACTCGCCGTTTTTCATATGCAGCTCATCGGTCAGCTCCTGTGCGCCGTCCCACGCCGCATAGCTTTTCCAGAGGGCGCGGCCCGCGGCGGGGTCTGCCAGTTGGGGCAGCAGCGTCGCCACGTCCCCCTGCAAATCCTCCAGCCGGATGCCCAGCAGGGCCTCCATATCGC
>ERZ1034925.1056-NODE-1056-length-10277-cov-4.188808_pt1 | contig 10277 bp, 7 predicted proteins | sample MGYA00520687_ERZ1034925 | MGnify/ENA primary metagenome ERZ1034925 (study PRJEB33766, sample SAMN09781758) | gut metagenome | biome: gut microbiome | host: Homo sapiens | place: Madagascar | study: EMG produced TPA metagenomics assembly of the PRJNA485056 data... | reverse complement strand
AAGTAAGGGCACTTGGAAAGAACCCGCTGATAATCGCAAAACGTGCCGCAAAAAAACGCAAAGCAGTTTTATGCGTTCGTCCAAACGGCGAGCAGGTTCTATATAATTCTGGTAGAGAAGCCGCTGAAAGAGAAAGCGTTGACTATTCCAATATATCAAAGTGTTGTCGTGGAATTTACAAGACCTGTGGCAACGGGCGTATATTCCGCTTCGCATAGCTGATTTCAGCCACTTAACCTAGTCGATTTCGACCACTTTAACCGCCTCGGTTTCGGGGCGGTTATTTAATATGCTGGTGTAGCACAACAGGCAGTGCAGAGCTTTCGTAAAGCTAAGGTTGCAGGTTCAACTCCTGTCGCCAGCTCCATAATATGCTGGGTTGATGTAACGGTAACATGGGCGCTTTGTAAGCGCTTCACGCAAGTTCGAGTCTTGTATCCAGCTCCAACTAAAATACGGAGGGCGAAACAATGCTAGTAGACCAAAAAGTATATATCGACGGCGAGAAGAAGGTTCACGTTGTCAACAAATTTGACCATAGCGTAGCTGCTGAGGTAGCCCGCATGACTGAGCAGGAAGGCGGCGGCAGAGCGGTAGGCAAGGACGGCTTCGAGGTTAGGGTTATGGGCTATATTCCACCGGAAATGTGGAACTATGACCCGTGGCTTGTTACTGCCAAAAGAGCTTTGGCTGCCGGAGATAATGGTGAGTATACGAAGTACGTGCAGAAGTTCTTTGAGGTACATCGCGAGTACGCTCCATTGATTCCTAAGAAATATTTTTGAGGTGAGCAACATGGCAATCGAGGTTTCCAAACTAATCCGTAAAATCCGCCTAAAGGCTATGGATTTCGACGAGATTAAATATAGCGATTATCAGATTATCAATGCTATAAACGATGTTATTGAATACTTAAACGCATCTTATGCTTTGCGCAACAGTGACTTTTTGGAGAAAGTTAAAGAGTATCATCTTACCTCAGAACAGATGCAGAAGGGCGCAACTCTACCATATGATTTTGTGACACTGGTAGGCATGAACGACTTGCAATGCGGCAGACCGCTTGCAGTAGTACCATCCACCGAAACCCCGAAGTTTGACGAATATAAAATCGTCGGGAGCAAGATTTACAGTGGCGTACCAGATTTTACGGTGCATTATCGCAAGCGACTTGAAGAGGTCGAGAGTGCTAATGACGAAATTGATTTGCCGATTGTCTTTGAATCGTTGGTGCGTAATTTTGCCTTTGCTGCTTTGAGCAACAGTAACGAAGAAATGCTGAGCGGCATCGAGGAAGCGATTCAGAATATCGTGCCGATGCGTCGCTATTCTCACGCGAAGATTCGTATGCCGTTTATGGTGTAAAGGAGGAAGCATGTTAGTTAAAGCAATCATTCAAGATATTCGCAATCGCATTAACGATAAAGAAGGCGTTGGCGATTTCGATGATGACGAAATTGTCAGCTACATCAATCAAGCCATAAACTACATCGGACTTTACTTTGTTGGTTCCGGCAACCCTATCGCCATTAAGGACGTTGTAATTAGAAACGGCGATACGTTGCCAAATGATTATATTAAAACGTGTGGCATTTTGCCCATCAAGATTACTGGTAAAACAATTAAGTTTCTCGATACCGGTGTCAAAGATTACACCATGAAGTATTTTTATAAAGCGCCAAATATTACTGGTGCGGAGAACGAAGAAATGCCTTACGATGACACAGTAACAAACAACGTCATTGTAACTTTGACTGTGATTCTGCTCATGAATCAGCAGCGACTGAATGTGTCTCAAGACCAAGGCTTGAACAGTTCTTTGATGGACATTATAGAATCGGCGTACAGTGCGAGAGCGTAGCTTAGGCGGTGAAGGATATGGCTGATAAAGAAAACAACAACAGCGCGCTTGACGAGGCGCAGATAAAGCAAATATTGACCAATATCCCCAACAACGTCAGCGGCGATGGCAAGGTCTTTGTGGCTGCATTGAAAAACTATCTCGTTAAATCTGGTTTGCTGACGAATAAAAAAATCGACGACAGCACATCCGAAACAGGCGAAAAACCTGGGCACGTCAGCAGTGTACAGTTATTAGAGCTACATTCAATCAATGATGGAGTTCGTGTAAACTCTATACAGGTGTCATGGGTAAAGACTACTGTAACCAACTATGCTAAAGCTGAGGTATGGTTTCGCACGGCTACGGACAAGGCGTGGGAGAAAGCAGGAGAGAGCAGCGGCACGCAGTTTGTTTATAGCGGTGCTACAACAGGCTTGACGTACTATATCAAGGTAGTAGCGGTAAACACCAAGGGCAACACGGCCGACTTTGACACAGCTCCGCAAGCTAGTATCAAGATTCAAGGCAGTCAGTATATCCCTAACCCGCCGACACAATTTGTGTTGACGTGGGATGAGAAAGGCCCGTTATGGAAGTGGCTATTTGAACCCAACGAATATATAGATTTCTTCGAGCTACGTTTAGACCAGAACCCCGGTGTCTGGAATGACAAGAGATTAGACAGCACACGAGAAACGTGGAGCAGAGCTAATCCCGGTGTCAGAAGCGGCACAGCTTATCTGTATATCCGCAATATCTTCGGTGAGTACAGTGAACCTGCCGTGCATGAGTTTAATAAGGCGTTGCCGCAGAAGCCGACTGCCCCGCAGTTAACAAGCACTATCGACGGTGTGCGCATTAAAATGCAAGGCTTGCCGCTGGGCGCAACAGGCTACAAGATTCATATCAAGACTAAGGATAGTACAGAAACCGTTGAGGATGATTTCTATACCGTCAACAGCGAGTATATCTACTTCTTCTTTATCGGACATATCACAGTCAAATACTGTTTTGTCGACCCGCTGGGTGACGGCGAATGGAGCGATACGAGTGAAGCAGACTGCAAAGCTGGCATTGATATAGGCCAAGTACCGACCATTGACTACACCAAATTTGATAAGTTTACGCAGGACGCTATCGACAAGGCTAACAATCAGCCTAGCATCAACGAGGACTTGAAGAAGCTGATTGATGCTAACACGAACGGCATACATCAGAACGCCGACTCTATCACAAGCGTGGTTAAGCGTGTGGATACTGCCGAAGGTACGTTAAAAACCCAAGGTACAGCAATTCAGCAGAACGCTGACAGCATATCTACAATCGCTATGGATGTTAAAGGCAATGCGTCAGCTATTGAGCAGAACGCCAAGAGCATTACTGCTATTGTAGAGGACGTAAAAGGCAACAAGGCATCCATTCAGACAAACGCCGATAACATTACTAGCATCGTTACAAAGGTTGATAAGCAAGGTTCAGCAATCGTGCAAAACGCTAACAGCATTACTAGCGTAGTTACCGAGCTGAACAAAAAACCTGCCGACTGCAATTACTCGTCTATCAACCAACTGCAAGACGATATTCTTCTGTGCGTCAAGAAAGACGGCGTTATCAATGCTATCAACGTATCGACGGAAGGCATTGTAATCGACGGCAACAAGGTGCATATCACAGGCGATACAGTGTTTGACAAAAATGTTATCGTAGGCGGCATGATAGCTGCTGACAGTATCGCACTGGAGCACTTAAAGGCTAACTCCGTATCATCTGCCAAGATACAGGCTAACGCTATCACGTCGACCAAGATAGAGGCAGGAGCGGTGACTGCTGAAAAAATCGAAGCAGGAGCTATTACCGCAGAGAAACTAGCCGCTGACAGCGTAACTTCTGACGCTATACAGGCAGGAAGCGTTATCGGTGATAAGATAGCGGCGAACACGATAACAGGCAAGCACTTTGCAGCAGCCAACATCGACTTGACAGGAGCTTTGACGATTACAGGCGGTAACGTCAAACTGAGCCAAGAGGGATTGAGATTAAGCAGTAACGACGGCTCGTTCACCTTGTTTAACCAAGAAGGCATTAACTATATTGACGCTCACGGTATTACGTATGCTCAGGTCAAAAAGATGATTATAGGCAAGGCGTATGACGGGCAGTATATTAGATTCGCTGCTCCGTGGCCTAGTCCACCTAGCGTTCTAATGTCGCCTATGACAATTAAAATAAACGACGAGAGTTATCCTGCTGCTACGTTCTATCTTGTGTGTGAAGCAACTGACGTTACCGAAAACGGCTTCAAGGTCAACAACTACTTGCGATTAGACGAAGGCTCATACGGCGTAAATAACGATGAACGTACAGATAATACCAGCATTTACAATGTGCTGAAAATGAAACAGTATTGGTATGGGCACTATAGGTACTCTTATGATTTTGAAGTATCGAGCGACGTAATGGATGTAACCTTCCCAGAAACAGCAAACTATGTTGAACTTAGCATGGTGTTAGATATAAAAAATCCTTTTAGTTATTATGACAGCGACGAGGATTCCTCGGGGTATAGAAACACGTCCATTAGAGTTAATTACAAAAACGCTAATAGCGGTTCTACTAGGTACGATAACAGCACGAGGACAGTAACGGTGCAATTACTTGTTGGCGAACAAAAACTGTCAGAAACTACTTTTACTGTTACTGGTGCATTGCCAAGCGAAAAAAAGAACTTAGTATTGGCTGGCAGATTTGAAGCCGGGCAAACAAGAGCTTTTGTAAGGATTTTATGGCAGATGAATCTTACCACAAGCGAGCACGGCCCGTGGGAAACCTTGTATAACGGCAGAAATGATATAGCTAGAGCTTGCTGTGCTGCAAGTGTTACAAAGGCTTATCACAAGTATTCTGCTGCAACTTCTAAAATAGCTAGAGGATATGCAATGTTCCTTGTAACCGACGGCAGCACCAACACTTACACAGCAGAAGTGACGGTGCAAGTGTTGATTAACTATGACGGCAAACCGTTGACGGCAACGACAATAACAGTCGACGGCGTTGAACGTACTACTAACCTAGACGGACTAATCGAATTGAGCGGCAATGGTTCAAAAGAGCATATATTCGCTTACGGCACCGCTCCGACTACTAAAGCGGTAGTCAACTATACCGACGGTGTTGTAACTACTGTTGAGATTCAACCCGCTGCCATCACCTGCTACTTGCGTGTATTGTATGACGGCAAGTCGGTGGCAAACGATACGGTTACTGTCAACGGCGAAGCAAAGACGACTGATGCTGACGGCAAAATTGCAATCGGCGGCGCTGATAAGCATACAGGCGAGTATGTTGTAGCTTATGGCAATGACAGCACTAAAGTAACTGTAACCTATGTTGCTAACGGCGTAACCAATGTAGCATTGTATAGCATCGTCGAGGGCAGCAAGGTGTTTACCACTGAAGACAACGGCACGGAAACATTTGCTGTTCCTGCTGGCATCACTAAATTACTGCTCACAGCAACAGTGAATAATGCTGACGTTCCCCCGGGAGAAGAAGTACAGTACAGTTGCAGTGTAACCAATACTGCTAACAATACAGTATGGGGATATGGCGAGGCGTACAGTTTCATAGAAGATGACGGCGAAACCGAACACACCGATATGCGTAGCGTTGTAGAAGTAACTCCGCGCAAAGAGTACACGCTGAAATTCGTAGGTGCTACAAGCAACGATACTGTTGACGGCATCAAATTTGAGTGGGGCAAAACAATAAACGCTATGACGGCGAATGTTGTCGACAAATAAGCGAGGTGAAACAATGCAGATAGAATTTGAAATTGACGGTATGCGGCTGACAAGAACGTCAGACGCATACGTAACCGAGGGAAGCAAGAACTTCGTACAGTTGCTGTTCACATTCTCTAATGATTGGGACGGCATCGACAAATGGGCGTTGTTTGCAAGGGATAACAAAACCTATGAAGTTGCTATTGTAGACGGCAAGTGCATCGTCCCCTATGAATGTGCGAGAACGTCGGGACAATTTCAGCTTACAGTAGTAGGCAAGGAAACCGCAGGAGATGTTATTGCAACAACGAGTGACAAGGCGGTGCGGGTCAGTAGCAACGAGTTTGAAGAGAACCCTGCGGGAAGCGAAACAAGACTGACTAACACGTTTCTTGTCGACACGTTGGCGCAGGTGAAAGAGTACGCAGATAAGGCAGCGAACGCAGGCATAGAGGTAGACAAGGCTGTTGAGAGCGCACAGAACGCCGCTACAAGCGAGCAAGCCGCCAAGGGGTATGCTGACAAGGCTAAGGAATATAGCGAGTCTGTAAACGTCTATGTTCCGTCCGTAGATGCTGACGGCGTAATGACATGGACGAACAAAGCAGGTCTTGCAAATCCTGCCCCGGTAAGCGTAAAAGGCGAGCGTGGCGAAAAGGGCGAAAAGGGTGCTAAAGGCGAAACAGGTGCCAGAGGTGAACGTGGCGAGCAAGGGCCGCAAGGCTTGCAAGGTCTGCGTGGCGAAAAAGGTGACAAGGGCGATGCTTTTAAATACACCGACTTCACTGCGGCACAGCTTGCCGCTTTAAAAGGCCCTAAAGGCGATACAGGTTCGCAAGGCCCACGAGGTGAGCAAGGGCCTAAAGGTGACACAGGTTTACAAGGCCCACAGGGCGAACGTGGTCTGCGTGGCTTGCAAGGTGCAACAGGTGCGACAGGCCCGCAAGGCGAGAGAGGCCCACAGGGAGCTACAGGCCCGCAAGGCCCAAAGGGTGACAAAGGCGAGCAAGGTACAGGCGTTACCATTAAAGGCAGATATGATTCGTTATCTGCTTTAATTGCTGCACACCCCAAAGGCAACGAAGGTGACGCTTACATGGTTGGCGTTAACCTCTATGCGTGGAGTGGCACAGAATGGATTGACTGCGGAAATATCCAAGGCCCTAAAGGCGATAAGGGTGATACAGGCCCGCAAGGTTTACGTGGCGTCCAAGGCGAAAAGGGCGCAACAGGTGAAAGAGGTGCAACAGGCCCACAGGGAGCTAAAGGTGATAAAGGTGACGCTTTCACTTATGCGGATTTCACGCATGAGCAGTTGGCTGCACTTAAAGGCCCGAAGGGTGACACTGGTTCAAAAGGTGATACAGGCGAGAGAGGGCCGCAAGGTCTGCAAGGCCCTAAAGGTAATGACGGCGCAGTAGGCACAGCCGCTACAATCAAGATTGGTACTGTCAGCACAGGCAGTGCTGGTTCGGCGGTATCTGTTACCAACAGCGGCACAGCATCAGAAGTTATTTTGAATTTCGTAATTCCCAAAGGCGACAAAGGCGACCAAGGTCAACAGGGCGAGCAAGGTTTGCAAGGCATCCAAGGCCCACAAGGTATCCAAGGTGCAACAGGCGCAGCAGGTACGGCAGCTACAATTAAAGTAGGCACTGTTACCACGGGTGCGGCAGGAACAGCAGCAACAGTTACCAACAGCGGTACTGCATATGCGGCGGTGCTTAATTTCACCATTCCGCAAGGTGCGAAAGGCGATAAAGGTGACAAGGGTGAGCAAGGCAGCGGTGCAACAGGTAATTACCTGCCGTTAACAGGTGGCACCGTAACTGGCGGTATCACAGCGACTAATTTCCAGACCGGTACAGCGACAGCAAACTACTTCCAATGCCGCAAATTCCGCGGCGAGGGCGATGCTAACTCATATTATCACGCTGTTGATTTTGGTTATTCCGGCCATGATAGCGTGGATTTTTACGAGTATGACCCTAATTGGAACTTTTATAAATGCCTAACAGGTACAAAGGCTGGAGCTGTGCTAGTTGGCAACATCAACGGAAACGGCTGGAACGGTGGGGCACGGCTGAGTGGCGCACCGACTGCACCTACTGCGGCAGTTGGCACGAACACTACTCAGATAGCGACAACGGAGTTTGTACATTCAGCTATCCCTACAAACGTATCATCATTTACTAATGATGCAGGTTATTTGACACAACATCAATCACTTGTTGGGTATGTTAAAAGCGTAAACAACACTAAACCCGATTCAAATGGTAATGTAACCATTACTGTTAGCGGTGGTGGTGGAGTAAGCACGTCTACGCAGAATGTGTGGACTGCTCAACAATCGTTTGATTTAGCCTTGCTGAATGTAGAAAAATATAAAACTACTTACGCTAATGGAAATTCTGTAAAACCTTCTAGCGTTATTGCTGTGTACAATGCAACAGGTGCGTTTACTTTAGATTTAACAAACTTCACCTATTTACTAAGTAGTGGTCAATCATTAGTTTTTACGGCATATATAAAATCTAGTGCTGATTATCCTCTGACTATTACTAACGCAGGAACAGTTAAATACATTGGTAGTGCTAGTGATGTTGCTATTACAAGTGCAGGTCTATTACTTAATATCTTTATAACATTAGATAATAGCGGTAACAAAACAAGCATCGTACAAGCATCTAAGTTATCATAGAGGTGATGTAATATGGGACTTAATCGTCTATTTATGTTCAAGCGTACTGGGGGCGGTGATGTTGATGAGAATGTATTCATTATGACTATGGGAACTAAAGGTGGTCAATATGGATATAATAACAACAGTGGTTACTATGGTGAAGTTACAGGCAATGTTACACACGATGGTAGAGCCGTTACTCTTGTTATGCTGAATTATTATGCTGGATGGTTAGATGTTGCTTTTAAGGAAGAAGGTATAACAAGTGGAAGCCGTAACATCAGTCTTAATATCACTCCGCTTGAAACAGGTGTAACTGCTAATTTGACAGTAGGCAAAATTTCGTATCAAAGTGCTGCAACAGGCTTCTACACCTATGTGCAACGTGTACCTTCCAATATCTCAAGCATGTTTACTGCCGCCAACGTCGGTAAGAAATTTAAAGTCGAAATTGTGTTTAACTAAGGCGGTGATTTGATGAATACAACTTATACATATAAAGAGCAGACCTACGAAAATTTATACGAGCTTTCGGAAGCACTAGGCAAGGACGGCGTTTTTATCCCTCTGTCGATTTCTGACGAAGCCTTAGCAGAATTAGGCGTAACCGTTACGCATGAGGAAGAGCCGATTGAAAATATCCGCGCCCGCAAAATCTTGATGTTGAAGCGTCAACGTGACGTTGCCGAAGTAGAGCCAATCGAATACAATGGTAATAGCTTTGACTATGACGAAAAAGCCCGTGACCGTATCAATGCGGCTATCATTGCATTGTCATTACAAGGCGAGGGAGCAAGTATTGATTGGACTACGGCAGATAATCAAGATGTTAAAGTGACAGCTAATGACCTGCGCATGGTTATCGCTGCCGTGGCGGTGCGTAGTAACGCTTTGCATACTGCTTATCGTAAAGCGAAAGAACAGGTTGAAGCGGCGCAGAATAAGGCTGATATTGAGAAGATTACAATGTAGGTGAGATTATGCCGATAGAAAGAGAACCGCAGAGCGTGTCGTGCAGCCTAAGCAGTTTAGTGGGCGGTATGAACGCTTCTGTACCAGACAATATGATAGGTGAAAACGAAGCCGTCCTGCTTGAAAACTATATGTTTGAGCAGGGCGTTTTGCGTACTAGGTGCGGCTATTCCGAGCCTCTTATCGACATTGGCGAACCAGTGGATAAAATCTGGTATGACCAAAGTACGGATGGCTTTCTGCTGTTTGGCAAAGCGCCAGCAAAGGGAACGGCTAATGCTTATTACAGTTACGTCAAGGAAACGTCGAAGCTGATTGGCAAACTGACAGGCGAAGAGCGCCCTGTCTGCCAGCGGTTCGGCGCTAAAGTTACCATAGGCAGCGGTGATAAGCTACAATACTATGATTACGAGAACAACTTGGCTACCGTCGAAGGCAGTTTCCTTTGCGACAATTTATGGGTGCGCGACAGCAGATTGGGTACATCAAAACGCGGCGATGATAACTTTCATTACAGCAGCACTGGCGACTGTACCTCCGACGAGGCATGGAAAGAGGACACTAATGTGGCAAGCCAAGCCCAGTGGTATGGCATAGGCGAGCTTGACGGTGGTGATATTATCACTACGCTGCCTCTCTCCGGTGACTTGATTGTATTCAAGACCAATGATTTGGGTTATCAGATAAGCGGCACTGTGCCAGATTTGCAGAGCCAGCAGATTCTGAGCGACACCCACGCACAGGATGACAGGGAAGCATTCGCTCTGCTGGGCAATACCATTGTTTTTGCGACAGATTTGGGCATCCGCAGTTTGCAGACAACAACAACTTACGGCAACTTCGACACAACCGAAGTTGCGTATAAGATAAACAGATTGCTGCAAAAAGAGTGCTACAAGCCAAGAATTTGGAACATGCTGACCATGAAGCAGCTTTGGATTCGCCCTAACGCCAAGGACGAAAAGACCTTTTATATATATCAGTACGATACTGGCGC
>ERZ1034925.1054-NODE-1054-length-10290-cov-19.976551_pt1 | contig 10290 bp, 1 predicted proteins | sample MGYA00520687_ERZ1034925 | MGnify/ENA primary metagenome ERZ1034925 (study PRJEB33766, sample SAMN09781758) | gut metagenome | biome: gut microbiome | host: Homo sapiens | place: Madagascar | study: EMG produced TPA metagenomics assembly of the PRJNA485056 data... | reverse complement strand
TAGCTAATCTTAAAAAATAAAAAAAGCTGATTTGAGTAGTTAAACCCAAACCACAAATAAATTATAATTTTCTTTTTCTAGATCCGACAAATATTACACTTAAAATACATAAGAGTAACATTACAAGTGGATTTCCTGTATTCGGTAAGTTTACAGATCCTTTACCTTCATTATCTGAAGATGAACCATCTGGATGAACCGGTTTATCCGGACCGATTGGATCTGCTTTTTTAAGGACTTTAACAGTTACATTGTCGTAGTTGTTTTCCATGATTACTTCAAAGGTTTCGCTTGTTACATTGACATATACTGTTGAATTGCCTTCGTTTAATGCTTTAGCTACAAATGTTAATACGACTTTTTCACCATTTGTTAAGTTTCCTATAGACCAGTTGCCAGAAGTTATGTCAAATGTTCCTTTTGTTGCATTATATGAGAGAATACTTAATGCATTTGGTATTAATACATTAGCAATAGTATTTATTGCATCGCTTGGTCCATTATTTATGACAGTAACTGTGTAGACAACATTGTCTCCAACATATATTTCGGATTTGTCAGCAACTATGTGTATTTCCAGATCAACAATATCTCCGGATTCGATAGTGCAGTTGGAAGTTTTGTTTCCAACATTTACAGTATTTGTAATATTTCCTGATTTGTTTACACATACATCAGCAGTCAAATCAACAGTTGAATTAGCTGTGATGTTTAAAATCCATGTAATAATTCCAGTAACAGAGTCATATACTCCGCCGTTTGAAGCATTGATGAATTTTAATCCTTCAGGAAGAATATCTCTAATTACAACATTTGTTGCATTGATTTTTCCAGGGTTGGAAACTGTAATAGTGTAGGTTATTTCATCTCCAATATGAATATCAGATGAATTAACTTCTTTTACAGTGATTATTTCAGGAACTGTAATGTTTCTGACAGCTGTTTTATTACCAACAGCAACAGTGTTAGGTAAAACACCATAACCTAAAACAGTAACATTTACATTGAATGTTTTGGTTTCGCCTTTAGCCAAATCAACAGTCCAGGTAATTGTGCCTGTTTTTTCATCATATGTAAAGTTTCCAGTTGCATTTAAGAATTTCAATCCTTTATCTAAAACATCTGTAATAACTACATTGTTAGCATCACCAATTCCGTCATTAGTAACAGTAACAGTGTAGGTTACATTATCACCGAAATTAGGAATTTCGTTGTCAACTGTTTTGTCAGGATTGATTTCAGGAACAGTCACATTAACACCGGTTGTTTTATTACCAACAACTAAAGAGTTAGTAACATTTCCATAACCTACAACAGTAGCAATCACACTAAATACTTTACTTTCACCTTTAGCCAAATCAACAATCCAGGTAACAGTACGTGTAGCTTCATCAAATGTGTAATTACCAGTTGCTGAGACAAATTTAAGACCTTCACCTAAAACATCACGAACAACAACATCCTTAGCATCACCGATACCGTCATTAGTAACAGTAACAGTATAATTTACATTGTCCCCAAAGTTAGGATTGGAAATATTAGCTGTCTTATCAGGATTAATCTCAGGAACAGTCACATTAACACCAGCAGTCTTATTACCAACAACTAATGAATTAGTAACATTTCCATAACCTGAAACAATAGCATCAACATAGAAAGTTCTGCTTTCTCCTTTAGCCAAATCAACAATCCATGTAACAGTACGACTATCCTCATCCCAAGTATACTCACCAGTAGCTGAAACAAATTTAAGACCTTCACCTAAAACATCACGAACAACAACATCCTTAGCATCACCGATACCGTCATTAGTAACAGTAACAGTATAATTTACATTGTCCCCAAAGTTAGGATTGGAAATATTAGCTGTCTTATCAGGATTAATCTCAGGAACAGTCACATTAACACCAGCAGTCTTATTACCAACAACTAATGAATTAGTAACATTTCCATAACCTGAAACAATAGCATCAACATAGAAAGTTCTGCTTTCTCCTTTAGCCAAATCAACAATCCATGTAACAGTACGACTATCCTCATCCCAAGTATACTCACCAGTAGCTGAAACAAATTTAAGACCTTCACCTAAAACATCACGAACAACAACATCCTTAGCATCACCGATACCGTCATTAGTAACAGTAACAGTATAATTTACATTGTCCCCAAAGTTAGGATTGGAAATATTAGCTGTCTTATCAGGATTAATCTCAGGAACAGTCACATTAACACCAGCAGTCTTATTACCAACAACTAAAGAGTTAGTAACATTTCCATAACCTGAAACAGTAGCAATCACACTAAATACTTTACTTTCACCTTTAGCCAAATCAACAATCCAGGTAACAGTACGTTTTACAGGATCCCAAACACCATTATCAGAAGCACTTACAAAGGTCAAACCTTCACCAAGCCTATCAACAATAACAACATTATTAGCATCCCCGATACCATCATTAGTAACAGTAACAGTATAATCTACCTTATCACCGAAATTAGGATTAGTAATATTAGCTATCTTATCAGGATTAATCTCAGGAACAACAACATCAGCAGAAGCAGTGTTATCCCCAACAGTTACATCATTGGTTAAAACACCATAAGCTTCAGCAACAGCAGTCACATAGAAAGTTTGAGACTCACCTTTAGCCAAATCAACAATCCAAGTAACAGTACGACTATCTTCATCAAAAGTATACTCGCCAGTAGCTTTAACAAATTTCAATCCTTTATCAAGAATATCCCTAACAACAACCTGTTTAGCATCAACAACACCATTATTGGTAACAACAACAGTATAAGTTACAGTATCACCGAAATTAGGATTTTCAACATCTACAGTCTTACCTGGAATAATTTCAGGTACTGCAATATTTACAGAACTTGATTTGTCTCCGACAGAAACAGTGTTAGGTATGTTTCCATAAGCTGAAACAGTAGCAATTACAGTGAATACTTTGCTTTCTCCTTTAGCCAAATCAACAGTCCATGTAACAGTACGTTTAAAAGGATTCCAAACACCATTATCAGAAGCACTTACAAAGGTTAAACCCTCATCTAAAGTATCAACGACAACAACCTGTTTAGCATCAACAACACCATTATTGCTAAGTATAATAGTGTATTCGATTTTGTCACCAAAGTTAGGAGCTGTATTGTTAACATCCTTAGTAGGAATAATTTCAGGAACAGTCACATCTACAGAAGCAGTTTTATCTCCAACAGTTACATCATTGGTTAAAACACCATACTCATCAGCAACAGCAGTTACAGTCAAATCAAGAGAACTGCCTGCACCAATATCAACTACCCATGTAACAGTATGAGAAGCTTCATCATAAACACCATTATGAGAAGAACTGACATATTTCAATCCCTTATCCAAATGATCCACAACAACAACCTGTTTAGCATCAACAACACCATTATTGGTAACAACAACAGTATAAGTTACAGTATCACCGAAATTAGGATTTTCAACATCAACAGACTTACCCGGAATAATTTCAGGAACAGTCACAACAGCAAAAGCAGTTTTATCTCCAACAAATACATTGTTAAATAAAACACCATAAGCTTCAGCAACAGCAGTCACATAGAAAGTTTGAGACTCACCTTTAGCTAAATCAACAGTCCATGTAACAGTATTAGTAGCTTCATCAAAAGTATACTCACCAGTAGCTTTAACAAATTTAAGACCTTCACCTAAAACATCACGAACAACAACCTGTTTAGCATCAACAACACCATTATTTGTAACAGTAACAGTGTATGTTATTTCATCATTGAAATTAGGATTTTCAACATCAACAGACTTACCCGGAATAATTTCAGGAACAGTCACAACAGCAGAAGCAATTTTATCTCCAACAGTTACATCATTGGTTAAAACACCATACTCATCAGCAACAGCAGTTACAGTCAAATCAAGAGAACTGCCTGCACCAATGTCAACTACCCATGTAACAGTATGAGCAACTTCATCATAAACACCATTATGAGAAGAACTGACATATTTCAATCCTTTATCCAAATGATCCACAACAAGAACCTGTTTAGCATCAACAATAGCGCTGTTGAAAACAGAAATGAAATAAGTTACTTCTTCACCGAAATTAGGAACTGTATTTTCAACTTTTTTAATTGGAGTAATTTCAGGTACTGTAATGTTTTTTGTGGCTGATTTGTTTCCTACAACTACTGTGTTATTTATATTTCCATATGCTTCTACAGCAGCATTTACACCAAATACCGCACTTTCACCAGCACCCAAATCAATAATCCAGGTAATGGTTCTTGTAGATTCATCATATTTGCCGTTATGGCTTGCATTAATGAATTTTAAACCTTTGCCAAGAGTATCAACTATGACAACTTGTTTTGCATCTTTATTAGCATTATTGTTAACAGTTACAGTGTATTCCACTTTATCTCCAAAGTTAGGAGTTGTATTGTTAACATCCTTAGCAGGAATGATTTCAGGTATATTTACAGTTACAGCAGCTGTTTTATTACCTACAGTTACTTCATTGGTTACATCTGTGTATCCGACGATTTTAGCAACGACAGTAAATGTTTTAGTTTCTCCAGAAGCCAAATCAACTTTCCAGGTAATTGTATTGGTTTTATTATCATAGTTACCAGTAGAACTGACATATTCTAAACCTTTGCCAAGAGTATCAACAATAATTACATCAGTAGCATTTCCATTACCTTCATTTTTAACAGTAACTGTATAAGTTAAATTATCTCCGAAGTTAGGGTTTTCATTGTCTACTGTTTTGTCAGGAGTGATTTCAGGTACAGTTACATTTTTATTGAATGTTTTGTTACCGACAACTAAAGAGTTGGTTACATTACCATAGTTGATAACAGTAGCTACAACAGTAAATGTTTCTGTTTTACCTGCATCTACATCAACAGTCCATGTAATGGTATTGGTAGTTTCATCAAATGTATAAGTACCGGTAGCTGAAACAAATTTAAGATTTTTACCTAAAACATCACGAACAACAACTGCTTTAGCATCTGCATTTCCGTCATTAGTGACTGTTACAGTATAAGTTACATTGTCACCAAAGTTAGGATTTTCAATGTCTGCAGTTTTGTTAGGAATAATTTCAGGGACATTTACATCTACAGAAGCGTTTTTATCTCCAACAGATACAATATTGGTTAAAACACCATATTCTTCAGCAGAAGCTGTTACAGTCAAATCAAGTGAACTGCCTGCAGCAATATCAACTACCCATGTAACAGTATGAGAAGCTTCATCATAAACACCATTATGAGAAGAACTGACATATTTCAATCCCTTATCCAAACGGTCTACAACAACTACATGTTTAGCATCTGCTTTGCCTATGTTATTAACAGTAATTGTGTAATCTATGCTATCGCCAAAGTTAGGATACTTATTGTCCGCATCTTTACTTGGGATAATTTCAGGAACATCAACATCTACAGCAGAGGTTTTATTACCTACAACTAAAGAGTTGGTTACATTACCGTATCCAATTACTTTAGCAACTACTTTAAATGATTTTGTTTCACCGGAATTTAGATTAACAGTCCATGTAATAGTGCGAGTTTTATCATCATATACCCCACCATCTGCTGAAATAAGTTCTAAACCTTCACCTAAAACATCATGAACAACTACATTATTAGCATTAACTTTACCTGCATTGGTAACATTAACAGTGTATGTTATTTCATCACCAAAGTTAGGATTATCAATACTTGCAGTTTTATCAGGAATAATTTCAGGTACTGTAATGTTTACAGAACTTGTTTTATTTCCGACAGTTACATTGTTGGTTAAAACACCATAATCTTCAACAGTAACCTTAATGGTTAAATCAACATGATCTTTAGCATTAACATCTACAATCCAGGTTACAGTACGGGTAAGTTCATCATAAACACCACCATAATTAGCTTCAATGAACTTGAAACCAGGAGCAAGAATATCTTTTACAACAACATTCTTAGCATCGGCAGCACCATCGTTAGAAACAACAATAGTATAAGTTACATTGTCGCCAAAATTAGGGTTTTTGTTATCTACAGTTTTATTTGGAGTAATTTCCGGAACATTGACGTTTATTTTAGAAGTTTTATTGCCTACAGCTAAATAGTTGGTTACATTACCATACCCTACCACAGTAGCTACAACATTTAATGTTTTGGTTTCGCCTGCAGCCAAATCAACAATCCAAGTAACAGTATTGGTTTTTTCATCCCAAACACCACCATCTGAAGAACTGACATATTTAAGGCCGTTACCTAATTGGTCAACAATGACGACCTGACTAGCATCCACATCACCATCATTAGTAACAGTAACAGTGTAGGTTACATTGTCACCAAAGTTAGCATCAGTTACATTAGCTGTTTTATCAGGAATAATTTCCGGAACTGCAATATCTACCAAACTTGTTTTATCTCCAACAGTCACCCTGTTAACTAAAACACCGTAATCTTCCACAGTAACATTTACTTTTAATTCTACAGTTTTACCTGCATCAATATCCAAAGTCCATGTTACAGTATGTGTAGATTTATCATAAACACCATTATAATTAGCTTCAATGAACTTAAGTCCTTTTGCAAGAACATCTTTTATAATAACTTGTTTTGCATCAGTAATACCATCATTAGAAACAACAATAGTATAAGCTACATTTTCACCGAAATTAGGAGTTGTATTGTTAACATCTTTTTTAGGAGTAATTTCAGGTACATCTATATTTTTAAAGATTGTTTTATTTCCAACAACAACTTTGTTAGATATATTTCCATAGCCTGAAACAGTAGCTTCAACAGTAAATGTTTTTACTTCGTTTTTAGCTAAGTCAACAATCCAAGTGATAGTTCGGGTAATCGGATCATATTGACCGTTATCACTAATATCAGTAACGGTTAATCCGTTCCCAACAACATCCTTAACAATAACATTATTAGCTTCAAATTCGCCATTGGTAACAGTGACAGTATATGATACTTTATCACCGAAGTTAGGTGAATCATTATCAATAGTTTTATCAGGAGTAATTTCAGGAACAGTTACATTTCTTATAACAGTATTGTCTCCAACAGTAACTGTATTGTTTAAAACACCATAAGCATCTACAGTAGCATATACATAGAATGTTAAGTTTTGACCTACAGCTAAACCATCAATATTCCATGTAACAGTACGTGTGGTAGAATCATATTCATAATTGCCACTAGCACCAGTAAATATCAAACCTTTATCAAGAATATCTGTTAAAGTTACATCAGCAGTAATCTTACCAACATTACTTACCACTATAGTATATTTAACTTTATCACCATAGTTAGGGTTTGTAATATTTACATCTTTTGTAGGAACTACCTTAGGCAGTTCTTGTATGTATATGGTTTTAGTAGCTACATTGTTACTTATGTTAGTATCTTCAGTACTGTTTACTGCATTAACAGTTAGAGTAATAGTGCCGAGACTTGTAGTTTTTGTTTTAACTTTAAGAGTAACAACTTCATTTTTGGCTAATTTTCCTACTTTCCATATACCTGTAGCTGCATCAAAAGTACCTTTTGAAGGAGTAAAACCAACAATATTATCAAGTTTAATTCCATTTACATAACAATAATTGTCAGTATGCGGACCATGGTTAGTTAAACTAATAGTCCATTCAACTTCCTCGTCTAATCCATAATAATTTTTATCAGTTGTAATATCAACATCCAAATCAACAAAACCAACTACTTCAAAATTAGTTTCATTTTTGATAGCTTTATAAAAGAGATCTTCAGGATGTTCTGCTTTAATGGTATAATTACCAGGAGCAAGACCGCTTAATGAAAACCTGACATCACCATAAATTGAAGAGATTAAAGTTTCATTGTAAATAATGTTTCCGTCTTCATCATAAATAACAATCGGATTGATTGACTGAGTATTTTCACGTTCATCCCTATAGATTAAAGTACCGTTTTTACTGTTTTCCACACCATCAACCGGATGAAGTTCATCTGCTCCGGTTGTTCTGTTCATGATTGTTCCGTTTACATTAAATAAGTAAGTTACATTATCAAATGAAATATCATTAAGCTGACCTACATGATGTATTGCATTTGCAATATTGTTTCCACCAATAATCACTACAGTAACATTAACAGTTACTCCATAAGGATTTTTCGGATTTTGAACAATAATAGGCAATGCATAAGTATAAGCCTGGTTTCTGTAAAATACAATATTTTTAAGAGAAGCTACACCATCTACAAATAAAGCAGAACCGTTAACAGCTGTATTATATCTGAATATTGCATTATCATAAGTTACATTATTACCCATAGTATATATAGCTCCACCTAAACCAGTATTTAAATCATTGTTAAATGGATCAGCATGGTTGGAGTAGAACTGTGAATTGGTTACTTTTATATGACTTCCTTTTACACCTATAGCTCCTGCATCACCTTCTACAGTGTTATTTACAAAGTAAGAACTGTCTATATTAACATTATTTCCACTGATTCCTAAAGCTCCTGCTTGAGATTTTGAAACACCATCAGAAATAGCTTTATTTCCTATAAAAGTAGCGTTCAAAACATTAACATAATTTCCTTCCACCCTCACAGCACCTGCGAAGTGTGCAGAATTATTTACAAATGTTGCATTTTGAATTTTAACATTATTTCCTTTTACATAAATAGCTCCGGCATGGTTTTTAGCAGAGTTATTTCCAAAATTAGAATTTAAAACAGTGATTCCATCATCAACAACATAAACAGCTCCACCATCATCAGCAGCTTTATTTGATATGAATGTGGAGTTATCTACAGTTATATCGTTACCGTGAGTAGTAATAGCACCACCGATAGGTGCAGCGTTTCCTTCAAAATAAGAATTTGAAATTTTTACCTTTTGACCTGTAGTACCGTCATATCCGGTAGAGATTGCACCACCAAAACCGGTTGCAGTGTTGTTAATAAATATACAATCTTTCAATTCACCGCTTGCATGGAAAGTGGTAGCCGCTCCCCTATATGCAATATTGCCTATAAAAGTACAGTTATAAACAGTACTTCCAGGTCTGAAACAAAGTGCACCGGCATGAGAGTTATTAACATCCGAATTTGCCTGATTATATTCGAATGTACAATTAGAAACTGTACCCAATACCTGTAATGCAGCACCAAAGGCATTTCCATTTGTTGATGTGGCATAATTGTTCATAAATTTAGTGTTACTTACTTTATTGCTGCTGGAACCAACAATTGTAATTCCAATAGCCATTGTCCCTATAGAAGAAACATAATTATCACGAACAATACAGTCAGTCATTGACCCGTCAAAACTGGCAGTTCTGACAACATAACTATTTGTTACAGTATTGTAAGTACTGGTAGCTTTATTGTTAACCAAAGTACAACGAGATAATGTTACTGTATTTTCTGAATATAATGCAGAATGAACATCTCCTCTTGAGCTAGATGATGCTTCACAGTTACTTATAACACAGTTTTCCAAAACAAGATTAGAACCTGAACTGTAAACACCAGCACCATTTGCATCACGTCCGGAATATTTACCATTAGTTATTATAATGTTCTTCAAAGTTATGCTGCTGGCTCCAATGTTAAACACACGGGAACTTGATTTTGCATCTAATGTAGACATTTCATTACCGGTTCCACCTTTGTTTGGATTAATAGAACCGTCAATAGTAATCTTATCTTTATTAGAAAACCATCCACCAGCTACAGAAATCTCACTGCCAGATCCAGTGAATGTGTGATTGTTTAAATAAATTGTATCACCAGACTGAGCCTGATTTATTCCATTCTGAACATCGCTAAATGTTCCATCATTATTTATATCAATGTCTGCTGCAGAACTAGCTCCAATTATTAATAAGAATAATAAAGCCGATCCAACAACAGCAAATATCTTTTTAACCATTTTATCAACGCACCAATTATAGAATTCAAAAAATTTTCTCATGTAAACTATTATGTGAACATGAAAATTCTACAGGATTATATTTGGAACATATGATGTATATATGTTTCTATTCAGCTATACAAAATATTATAATTAGAAAAGTTAATTATATGAAGCATTATAAATAACCTCAATCAATTAAACAATATATAATTTCCCCCCCCCAATATGACAAAAATACCATACATAATCAGTTTTAACTGCATATTATTCAAAATAACAATAATATTCAATTATGTTATAGCTAAAAAATATGAAAAATAATTATGAAATGTTTAACAAAAAAGATAATG
>ERZ1034925.1049-NODE-1049-length-10316-cov-4.498197_pt1 | contig 10316 bp, 14 predicted proteins | sample MGYA00520687_ERZ1034925 | MGnify/ENA primary metagenome ERZ1034925 (study PRJEB33766, sample SAMN09781758) | gut metagenome | biome: gut microbiome | host: Homo sapiens | place: Madagascar | study: EMG produced TPA metagenomics assembly of the PRJNA485056 data... | reverse complement strand
CAATATGCATACTTAACAGGATGGTCAGCCATCCTATATCCCGGGAGGAAACAGATGGATATTATAATTAGTAACAACAGTAACAGTCCGATCTATGAGCAGATCACGACGCAGATTAAGGAGATGATCTTAAATGGAACCTTACAGGAAGGGGACGCTCTTCCGTCTATGCGTACGTTGGCAAAGGATTTGCGGATCAGTATTATTACGACAAAGCGGGCATATGAAGATCTGGAACGGGATGGATTCATTGAATCCTTTACCGGAAGAGGAAGCTTTGTGAAGGCTGCCGGTAAGGAACTGATGCAGGAGGAATTGCTGTGTCAGGTGCAGGATTTAGCAGAGCAGACCTGTAAGAAGGCGGCACTCGCAGGTCTTTCTTTAGAGGAGCTATTAGAGACGATACGACTGATCTATGATGGTGATTAGTGGAAAGGGAGAAGAGAATGAGTAATGTAATAGAGGTAGAAGATCTGTGCAAACGATATGATGGTTTTGCAATGGAAAACCTCAATCTATCCATTCCGCAGGGCGGTATTATGGGATTCATTGGGGCAAATGGTGCCGGCAAGACAACGACCATTTATTCCATATTGAATATTATTCCGGTTGATGCGGGCAGGATTCGGATCTTTGGCAAAGATTATAAGAAGGATGAGCAGGAGATCAAGCAGGATATTGGAGTTGTGTTTGATGAGATGGGATATCATGAGATTATGACGCCGTTGCAGATCAGCCGGATGATGAAGTCTATATATCATAATTGGAGCGAGATGGAATTTGCAAAGTATTTAGATCGCTTTGGTCTGCCATATAAGAAGAAGTGTGGAACGTTTTCGCGTGGTATGCGGATGAAATTACAGATTGCAGTAGCTTTATCGCATGGAGCCAGGCTGTTGATCATGGATGAGCCGACAAGTGGATTGGATCCGGTTGTGCGGAATGAGATGTTAGATATCTTTCAGGAGTTTGTGGAAGAGGAAGATCATACCATTTTGTTGTCTTCTCATATTATTGAGGATCTGGAGCGGATTGCGGATGAGATCGCATTTATTGATAAGGGAAGAATTCTGTTGGCAGATAATAAGGATGTGATATTAGAGCAGCATGCAATTCTAAAAGGCAGGAAGCAGGATATTGGAAAGATTCAGTCAGAGGATATGGTTGGGGTGAAACGGTCTGCGTATGGAGTTGAGATTCTGGTACATGACGCTCCGGCATGCCGGAGAAGATATCCGGAGTTTCTATGCGAGCCGGCTTCACTTGAAGATATTATGCTCTACTATGTGAGTAGAGAAAGTAAAGGGATGGCAGGTGCAAGTGAGATGGCAGTGGAGAACAAGGGGGCGTAGAACATGGTCGGACTGATTCAAAAGGATATGTGTGTGTTACGCCGGCAACTCCTGACTCTATTGGAGGTGGCAATTGGCGTTACGGTATTGGGCGTGTTATTTTTCTTAAGTGCGAAGTATGGAAATGTTGCCAAAGAGCTTGCCGGTATGGAATCGGAACCAAATGGAGAAATGCTGTTCTTTGTTACATATCGGATGGCAATCTGGATGATACTGTTGATACCGATGACATTTCTAACGACAATACAGGAATGTTTTAAGGCGGATATGCAGGCCGGATTCTTGGTTGTCGCAGGTTCCATGCCAATATCGAAACGTACCTTGGTGTGCGCGAGATATGTGGGAAGTATGTTGTTGTCATTGTTTTGTCTGATGGTATCTCTGTTAGCAGGAGGACTGGTAGCCATGACAACGGATACGGTTGCATTTTCTGAGATCGCAAGATGGTGTCTTTGTGCATTTGCAGGGCTGGTCATTTATAATATGATCATTTTTCCGTTATTATACTGGTTCCGGGGAAAGAGGATGGATCTGATCATGTTGATCCCTCTTCTGACAGTGGGAATGTACATTATCATAAAAGGCGGTCAGTTAGATGATGCAGAGCTTACCGGTGCATTGGTTTATTTAGGAGAACATGCAGCGGATTACACATGGATACTGTTAGGGATTATGGTGGTCTGTGTGGGAATATCGTGTGGGATTTCTGTGTGGTTAGAAGAGAGAAGGGGGCTTGGAAAATGATCGGATTATGCTATAAAGACATGATATGTGGAAAACTACGGTGGACGGTATTATGCGTGGTACTGGTGTGCATGCTGCCGATTGTAGTGGGCTATCTGGTTCCGGAAACCGTGCTTCCGTCAGATAATGTGAGTGTTCTGGTGCTTCTCTTTTTGGGAATTGGAAGTGTCTGTGCGTATGGTGTGTTGCTTGGAAATGTGGCACAGACAGTATTGGATACGGATAAGGGCAAGAATGCAGAGGCATATATGAGAGGCCTTCCTTCGTCGGCAGGCCGCTATGTATATAGCAAGTATATTGTGCTGGCGGCAATATTCGGACTGGTTACGGTTGGCTTTGTATTCGCCTTCTGGCTGCTTCGGGGTATTGGAAATGATCCGGGAGTACAGATGTTAGTTGGCGAATTGCTCCCTGCATTTCCGGCGGTATGTGGCTGCTGCCTGGTTATTCTGGCGGTAGAACTTCCAATATGTTTCCGATTCGGAACGGAGAAGGGCAATCAGATCCGGGTTGCATTTATTGTATTCCTGTTCTTTGGCGGCATCGTCTATCTGTTATTCGGTGATCTTACGATATTCGATCATTGGGATGCGGAACATATTTATCAATTCTTAGAACGGCACCCATGGATCATGAAGCATGGAAAGGTGACCGTTCCGGTGGTGTCGGTTGTCTGGTATGCGCTGTCAGCGAGATTGTCAGCGTGGTTATATACAAAGAAAAATGTGGGAGAGTGAGATTAGCCGACTAACTCCTTGTCACTTAGTCCATCTTCATGAAAATCCGGCTGTAGCATAACGAATCTAACCACATCGGCTGTGGTTAGATTTTCTGTTGTATTGATATATTGCATAACCTTTTCTAAGCGTTCTGGTTTTTTCTTGGCGTAAGCAGTGATACCGGCTACGAATCCAAAGTAAGAATTAGGAATATTGTTTAATTTGATAATTAATTCTTCCATTATTAATGTACCTCCTTATAATGCGAATTTCTTTTGTAGAAAATATCAGTAAAGAGATAAGATGTCAATATGTAATATTATTTGCAACATTTTTCTATGGAACCTATGCGTATTCTATCTATACCGAACAGGGTGTGACGCAGAAACAATTAGAGGATATGGTGAAATAAGCAGAATTGTGTAGAGTATTTTGTAATATTTCCGATACCGGCAAAAAATACAAGAAAAATGACTTGAATAAATGGATTTATTGCCGATAATATGGTATACTATTTTGGTAGGTATCGTTTAAAGATGGTATAGGAGGACAATAGATGCAATATCTTTCAGTTGCCAGGATAGCAGAGAAATGGAATGTGTCCGAGCGCAGTGTGAGGAATTACTGTGCACAAGGGCGTGTGCCGGGAGCGTTTCTTATCGGAAAGACTTGGAATATTCCCGAAAATGCGCAAAAACCAGATCGGTCTAATAAGAAACAGCCGATTACGTTATTGGATATTTTGCGGGATGAGAAAGCCAATCGGTATTCGGGTGGCATTTACCATAAGACGCAGATTGATCTCACATACAATTCAAATCATATAGAGGGAAGCCGGCTGACCCATGATCAGACACGGTACATTTTCGAGACGAATACGATCGGCATGGAAAATGAAGTGGTCAATGTGGATGATGTGATTGAAACGGTCAATCATTTTCGTTGCATTGATAGCATCATTGATCATGCAAATGCAGTTCTGACAGAGAAATGGATCAAAGAATTGCATTTGATATTGAAGAGTGGAACGAGTGATTCGAGAAAAGAATGGTTTGTTGTCGGTGATTATAAGAAAGTTCCCAATGAGGTTAGCGGTATGGATACCGCCTTGCCGGAGGAAGTTGCTGATAGGATGAAAATGTTGTTAGAAGAATATAACAATAAAGAAGAAAAGACATTGGAGGATATCCTTGATTTTCATGTAAAATTTGAACGGATTCATCCGTTTCAGAATGACCATGTTATAATAAGGACAAAGTTAGAGAAACCCAGTAAAATCAAGGGGTTAGCACTAATTTAGTCCTTATTTTTTTATACCTAAAATCGGTATATGATAAGGCAGCGCTGACAAATCAAACCGAAATTCAAACACAGCACAAGCAATTCAGGAGTCATGACCTGAGTGTGCTTCGTGCATCCAAGTGAGGTGACAATTTAATAGTTTTATTTAGGTAGGACTAAATTAGCATTTAAAACGGAGATATTCCGTTTGGCTGATATTGTCCTACTTTTTGTTTTGAAAGGAAGAGATTGTATGAGCAAAGTGCTAATTGAAGTCCTCGCAATAATTCTGATTGCAGGAAGTTATTTGATACTGTTTTCAGTAGTTAGAGTATCTGCTATGGCGGATCAAAGAATAGCGGAGATACAAAGAAGAGAAATATTTGATAAAGAAGAGCAGTCGAGTACGAATCAAAGTAGTATATCGGGAGGGATGGCTATGGCAAATAAAGAAAAGAAGATTGAAGGCAGACTGGGCTATAACAGTGAGAATGGCAGATATGGATTGCTGGTATCAGATTTATGGGAACATACCGGGTTCCATTGTGGAGAATGCTTAGAAGTCAAGGTTGATGACAAATGGGTAAAAACCCGGATGGAAATGGATATTGCCCGTAACTGGTATCTGGTGGATACCCCCTATACAGGAGATTTAGAGTATGTTAGGGCGAGAATTTAAGAAACGGAGGAAGCACAGAATGAACAATAGTATTGAAATAATTGGAATTGACCATGGCTGGTCACAGATAAAGACAAGCAACTATTGCTTTAACACATCAATTAAAGAGCTGCCGAATGTTCCGGCATTTACAGATAATGTTCTCCAATATGACAATAGATATTTTGCAGTTGGAGATGAAAGATTGGAAGTGCTTGACAGTAAGGTGGAAAATGAGAACTTCTATTTGTTCACTTTAGTGGCAATGGCAAAGGAAATGAAAAGCAGAGGATTAAAGGAAGCAGACATTGCTCTTGCTGTTGGACTTCCACTGACAAGATTTTCAGCGGAAAGAAAACCATTCATCGAATATCTGTCAAAGAATGAATTTGTAGCATTCACCTTTGAAAATGACCTATATCGAGCACACATTATGAATGTGTCAGTCTTTCCACAGTGCTATGCAGCAATCGCCGGTATGTTACCATCCTTTGGTAAAAAAGCATTGGTTGTCGATATTGGTTCATGGACGATTGACAGTATGATGATTCTTGACAAGAGACCGGACAGTACAAAATGCGATACCCAGAATGAAGGATTAATCCGCTGTATGAGGTCCATAAACCGACTTGCAGTACAGGTAAAGAATCACAAGATAGATGAAGCAGATATTCAGGAATATATGATTACAGGCAGAACATCACTGCCGGCTGAGTATAAGGAGCTTATGGACCAGGAGATTAACGAATTTGTAAACAAGGTATATCGTTATCAAATTGAGTGTGGTTATAACCTTGATATGATGCCGGTCTACTTTGTAGGCGGCGGTGCAATCGTTATGAAGAACTTTGGAAAGCATCAGCCAAATTTTCATTATGTACTTGATGTAAAGGCAAATGCCAAGGGATTTGAGAAAATGGCGAGGATTGCATTAAGCAGCGGGAGATAGTGGCTATGGCACGAAAGGATGTCGAACAATTCAATCTTCGGCTTAATCTGAATAACCCGAATCATTTGAAGATATATCGAACCTTCCAAGACCTGAATACCGACATTCATAAGTCGAGAAATAACTTTATTATTGAAGCGTTGCTAAGATATATTAACGGTATTTCAGATGAAGATTTGACTTTTACCGGGGCGAAGAAAAAGCAGGAGGCAGACAGATATGTTACACAGTCAGAAATTGCTGAACTGGAAACGAGAATAACTGCGAAAGTTATGAAAGAAGTTGCTGAAATGATGGGAAGAGATGCGTTAGGCAATCAGGGAATGATGATAAATCCTATGATGATGCAGTTCTATATGCAGATGGCACAAACTACTCAGCAGGAAGCCCCCAAAGAAAACGAGACAAAAGATGTTACAGAGGAAGAGGATGCAACATTGCAGGAAATGTCACTAATGTTTGCTCAAGGAGAATTTGGAAAGGAGTAAAGCCTATGGCAGTAATAAGCAGAATCGGAAATGTGTTACTTACCATATTGAAATGGATATTAAAAATAGTATTAGGAATACTCAGACTGGTATTGGAGGTGGCAAAAATCTTTCTGCTTCTGCTTAATCTGGTATTCAGAGTGTTTATGGCTTTTGTAGGTGCAGGAACACCATGAAAGGGGGCGTGGCTTATGAAGTTTCGATTTGAGAATTATCTTAAGAATCGCAGACTGGTAAAGTATTTCTTTGCTATGAAGAAGCTTGTGACTGCGTAAAGAAAAAAGCAAAATGAAAGGAGACTAACAATGCACAGAATACGGGACAGTCCTATAGAAGATGTCCCGTGACAACCGAATAAATTGTTCACATAGAGTAAGAGTGGACAGGTCAGTTTGTCATGAGGACGCAAGCCTATCCCTCTTACGGAAAGGGAATAGGTGATTCATATGAAGAAACTATTATTTTTCTTATTATCCGTAGTACTGATAGGAAGTGTCGGATGTGGCTCAAAGAAAGATTTGAGTACGGAAGTAACGAATACAGAAAGTACAGAGGTTGTTAATGAAACAGTTGAACCGACAACTGAAGCTGTAACTGTTGAAACCGAGGATGCGGGAACAGCCCAGCAGGAAAGCACCGAGGCTGTAACAGAGGTGGATTCTTCTGCTGATACAAAGGATACCGGTAAGGATAACCAATCAGATAATATATCTTCTGAGGAAAAAACTGCTGATAATAAACAGTCGGAAGAAAAACCGGAACCAAAACCAGAACCACAGGCAGTATCTTATAGCCCGGAAAAGGTGGTAAGCCTTGCAATTTCAAAGTGTCAGGCTGGTGGAATGGTGACAACAGAGCAGCATTTGAAGGACAATCTGAATGCAGGAAAGATTACGCAGGAAGAGTATGATGAATATTATCCTCTGGACCGATTGGAAGACAGCTATTACAGCGTATTTGTCAATGTTGACTTAAACAAAGCTGCAACAACATCCGGCAGGACACTTGGAAGTGAGGAGGAGATTGCACAGTATATTGCAGATATGCTTTTACTGGAGTCCGATTCTGTATTTAACATCCGCTATACCGGAACTACCAAAACATCAGGCGAAACTTTCTATGAGTTCCGTTGCTACAGATAAAAGAATACAGACTGCATCATGAGAGCAGGTATAAGCCAAAAACTTATGCCTGCTCTTTTTTTGTTATGGCGACGAGGAAAATGGACACCGTGCTTTCACGAGTGGACATTTGACGACCGCTAATCAGAGCGAGATACGCAAAGCGTATCTCGTCTCTGCATGTAGTCAATGAGAAGTGCAAAGAGAAATCTAGGTGCACTTCTATTATAAATTTTTAGGAGGAATATCGAATGAAACAGAAATTAAGACGATTTATGGCTGGTTTTCTTGCCATATTAACCATGTTTACTGCACTGTTTATGAATGGTACTACAGCTTTCACTGCCAGTTCAAGTGCGAATATTGCATTCTGGGTTGCATCATCGAAAAACCATGGGGTAATCAGTGAATTTAACAGTAAGCATACCGGTAGCATTTTGTATGCAATGATTGATGGTCATTCGGCATACTGCATGAACTTTGGATTGTCTGCAAAGGGCGGACAGCTAATGAACAGTGACAGTAATCCGAATACGAACATTTCAGCAGCTCGGGAGAAGCTTCTAGCCTATTGTATGTATTATGGTTATTCCACAACAGAGGCAAAAACACCGACAAATGACCAGTGCAATAAATATATTGCAACACAGTCCATGGTACAACAATGCTTGCAAACAGTGAGTTTGTGGCACTTCTTAAACAGGCAAATACAGATAGCTCCAAGATGGCAGAGGTTATTGGAGTGTCAGATGCACAGCTCCGCTTCGTAACGAACAGTCAGTCTGGTATGGGACTTCTCAAGTGTGGTAATGTGGTTATTCCGTTCGATAATCAGATTGGAAAGGATACGAGCCTTTATAAGCTGTATAACACCAACATTCATGAGAAGATTGCGGAACAGAGGGCTAAAGAAAATCATGTTTCGGTAGTATAATAACGCTTTTTGTGATATATTAATTGGTGTGCGGTAATTGTTCCGCACACTAATTGATTAAAATTTTGAATGAAAAAAATCATGAAGAAATGGGGAATAATATGCCTGAAGAAACAAAACCTCATATTGTGAAGTCGCATGATATTAGTTTAGATTCTGATTATGTAAAATGGATTCATGATGTGAAGCAACGTTATATAACTACACAGATAAAAACTGCTGTTAAAGTTAATACAGAACGGCTTTACTTTAATTGGCAACTGGGGCGGGATTTAGTAGAAAGAAAAGCGGAAGAAAAATGGGGAAAAGGAATTGTAGAGCAGTTAAGTCTCGATTTACAAAATGAATTTCCTGATGAAAAAGGCTTTTCAGCAAGAAATCTTTGGAATATGAAAAAATGGTACTTGTTTTATTCATCAAGCGATATCTTTTCAGAAATGGCTCATACGATTGAAGACAGTATCGATTTAAACAGCTTAAAACTGCAACAGGTTGGTGCAGAAATTAGTGAAAATCAAAAACTGCACCAAGCTGGTGCAGAAATAGAATTTCCTGCAATCTTCGGATTTGTACCATGGAGACATCATGTGGAAATAGTAACAAAATGTAAAACAATAGAAGAAGCTTTATTTTATGTGAGAAAAACAATAGAAGAAAGCTGGAGCAGGAGTACACTTGTTGATTGTATAAAAGCAAATTTGTACCAATCATCAGGTAATGCACTTACTAATTTTGCGGAAAAACTTCCTGCCATACAAGGAAAACTTGCACAGGAAATAGTAAAAGATACTTATGATTTCGGTTTTGTATCACTTCCTGTAGGATATGATGAGGAAGAGTTGGAAGATGCATTAGAGCAGAATATTACACGCTTCTTGTTAGAGCTTGGATCAGGATTTGCCTTTATAGGAAGACAGAAAGAGATTATCGTCGCTGGTAAAACAAGAAAAATAGATATGCTCTTTTATCATATTAAGCTGCGCTGTTATGTAGTTGTTGAACTTAAAGCAGTATCATTTGAACCAGAGTTTGCAGGAAAACTTAACTTCTATGTAAATGCGGTCAATGAGTTAATGAAATCAGAATCAGATAATCCAACAATTGGTCTTCTGATATGTAAAGATAAGGACCAGACAGAGGTTCAGTGGGCTTTTCGGGGAATAGAGACACCTATGGGAGTTGCAACTTACGATAATATACGCTTACAAGAAATAAAATCGCAGTTGCCATCGGAGGAAGCTATTCAGAAACGATTAGAACAGGCAGAAGAAGAATATATCTTAAAACTAAAAGAAAAGAATAAATAATCCGGTAAGAATTGTCACATAAGCCATTTGGTCTTACAACCAGATGGCTGTTTTTTTACTCTATTTCTGGGTAATGGATGTGGAAAGAATGTGAGAAAGTTGAAAATTAAAAAGGTGAATGACAAGACTATGGTGATCCATACTAAGAAGAAAGCAAAGATTCATACACATGAACCAAAGAAAGCTTCTATCAAAGCTTCCAACATCTATACAGTTGACCGCAGTTCGAAGATTAAAGGGTCGAAGATTGTCACTACTGAAAACAAGAAGTTTTGATGGAGTACGATTCATCCAGTTGATAAGGCAAAGAAAGGCATGTTCAGGCAGTACCGGGCAGCATTAAAGGAATCCAAGCAGTCCTTTAAGACAAAGAACTCTTCCATTAGGGTCAAAGCAGGCGAATACAAACAGCTCCAAGATGGCAGAAGTTATTGGTGTATCGGATACACAGCTTCGTTTTGTAACCAATAGCCAGTCTGGTATGGGGCTTCTTAAACGTGGTAATTCCGTTTGATAATCAGATTGGAAAGGATATGAGTTTTTATAAGTTGTATAAAACTAATATCTATGAGAAGATTTTTGAACAGAGAGCAAAAGAGAATGATGTTGTAGAGTAACATTTTGGTAGAAGGAATATCATTACTGTGGTATAGTTTGGGTTGTAGGGTACGAAAGTACCTTGCATACTAAATTCTAATTTCGTTTTCATTTACAGGATTATTTCTTAATACAATTTTATTGATTCTCTGGGTATGAGTACATG
>ERZ1034925.1048-NODE-1048-length-10319-cov-16.902962_pt1 | contig 10319 bp, 5 predicted proteins | sample MGYA00520687_ERZ1034925 | MGnify/ENA primary metagenome ERZ1034925 (study PRJEB33766, sample SAMN09781758) | gut metagenome | biome: gut microbiome | host: Homo sapiens | place: Madagascar | study: EMG produced TPA metagenomics assembly of the PRJNA485056 data... | reverse complement strand
CCTTTTCTTATTGATTCTTCCCCAGCACCACGCCGAGGTCTTTATATCCTGCTGCCCCATTGAGCTCTTCCTTCGCGGCTGCATTCACCAGATCATCGATGGCATATAGGAGCGGCGCTTTGCCTTCGTCGGGGGTGAAAAGCATCAGGACATCGAGTCCTTCACTTCCGGGGAAGAAATAGGAGCGGCAGTACATGGGGAGCTTCATCCCCTCCGCATTGTATGTGATCAGCCCGCCTGCGGTATAGACATAGGCCTCATCAACATCCAGGCGGCGGAAAGGCTCCAGCCGAGAAAGCTCCACCTTGATCGAAGAATCCGCAACGGGGCCAATGGCATTGCGAGCCAGACTCAGTACTGTCTCTTCGATCCCCTTCCGAAGAGGGGATGCCGGATTTAAGAGCGCACGGTTCATCTGCGTCAGCCGTCGCCAGACATGTTCATCACGATTCATCTTGAAATACGGCTTCAGCGCTTCCGCCATCTCTACAGGGAGCAGCGCGCGAATGATATAGCCGGATGAGAAGCTCTGCTGTTTTTCCAATGTATACTGCAGCTGTCCCATCTGATAAGGAATGTCCTTCTCCATAAAATGGAGTGTCTCCGTCCCCGCTGCCTCCCGGTAGGTGAAGCCTTTGGGAAGCGAAGCGGCCGCGACGGCATTCATATCATACGCTTCTCCCTCCGCAGAGATCCCGCAGGCCAGCGCGAGCGTGAGAAGCAAACATTTCCATTTCATGGAAAATCCCCTTTCAAAAGTAAATGCAGCAGTGAAAAAGACTTACGCTGCCCTATCGGGATGGAGCGCACATCATAAAGCGGAAGCACCGCGCATTTTGAAATCATCGCATCCTTTCGCTGCTATCTCATCTCTTCATCCGATAGAATCCATACAGCAGGAGATCCGACAGCTGTTCGGCCGCCGCGTGGCTGCCATTCACCTCGATCAGATAGTACTTATCCCCCGCTTTCAAAAGATTGGCAGAGATCCAGAGGGGAAACGACAGGCCCTTTTCATTCGTCAGGATGACCTTCGCCTCCTGTCCCCAGCGGTAGGTACCGTCTTCATTTTTGAAAGCACGCCAGGGGACGAATCTCAAGATCTTCACGTGTATAGATGGACCTTTTTTCTCAGAGAGTACCTGATCCACCAATGCCTGGAACTCCGATGTCTGGATCTTCGGCATTCCAAAGAGCGAGGTCGGACGCTTGGCATCCTCAAGGAAAGCCGTAGACCAGAAGCGGGCTGCCTTCGGATGCCCCTCATGGAAGAAATCCTTCTCCGTTCCCGAGATGACATAGATGCCCGCACTGTATGTCCCGCGCACATCCGTCTTGCGGATCTGGTACATGTGCATCGAGTCATAGGGATACGGTGCTTTCTCCGGATACAGCTGCATACCTGGCGGTACCGTCAAGAGCGACCACATCGCAGCACGCGCCGATCTCCCATAATTTTTCCGGTGTGTCCCTTCGATCATGAACCGAGAAAGCTCTGACCCGCCGCCATCCGTGACTGTCACGTCCTTGGGAAATGGCAGGCGGCCGAGCCCATCGATCACAAGATCCTCCGCATCGGAGATCGAAAGCCCCGCCACAGAGAGCATCGCAGCCAGCGCGAGAGGGAAGAGTTTTTTTATCATAGCATCTCCTTGAAAAATCCGAGAGCAGGAAAATGGATTCCGTGTGAACCATGGGGGAGGCACCCCTTTGATCTTGGGCGAAAGAGATTCGGGAGATCCTATAGAGGCAGCGAGGCCGTGCAACGCATAGGATCGTAGGATCATCGCGGAAAGGGATACAGACGACGCCTGTGATGCAAGTCCCCCTGTCATATCTATTCTATTGTAGAGAATCTCGAAGAAATTCGCAAGAGGAAAGCACGGTGACCTGCGGCAAGTAGCTGCTGCCCAGTAAATACGCCGGATCGTGCAGAATACCCTCCATGCAAAAAGCAGTCCCCACGATGTGAGGACTGCTTTGGCTACACCTGATGCATCAATTATTCCGCATCGGATCCGGTTTCGAAGGATTCACCCTTATGGATGACATTCAGCTTGCGGTAACGGGACATGCCTGTACCAGCCGGGATGAGTTTGCCGATGATGACATTTTCCTTAAGGCCGAGGAGCGGATCTTCCTTGCCTTTGATCGCTGCTTCGGTGAGGACACGGGTGGTTTCCTGGAAGGAAGCGGCAGAGAGGAAGGAGTCGGTCGCAAGAGCTGCCTTGGTGGTACCAAGGAGCAGGTTTTCGCCGACGGCTCTGTCTTTGCCTTCGTCGTCAAGACGCTGGTTCATCGCACGGAATGCGACGATATCGACAGTCTCGCCCGGGAGCCAGCCGGAGCCGCCCGGTTCGGTGATCTTGATCTTACGCAGCATCTGATGAACGATGATCTCGATGTGTTTATCGTTGATTTCTACGCCCTGACTGCGGTAAACCTTCTGGACTTCCTTGACGATATAGTTCTGGGTCGCCTGTACGCCGAGGACATCAAGGATATCGTGCGGGTTGATGTTACCTTCGAAGAGGCGGGTGCCTGCTTTGATAAATTCGCCGTTTGTGACGGATATCTTCTTCGCTACCGGGATCTTTTCGCTTTCCGGGGCGATGTCCGGATCATTGCTGGTGATGGTAATGATCTTGACATTCGGGTTATCCTCTGCACTGGTGATGGAAACCGTGCCGTCGATACGGGAAATGATCGCATTGCCCTTTGGCTTGCGGGCTTCGAACAATTCTTCGACTCGTGGAAGACCCTGTGTGATATCTTCTGCAGAAGCAACGCCGCCGGTATGGAAGGTACGCATGGTCAGCTGGGTACCCGGTTCGCCGATGGACTGTGCCGCGATAATACCGACTGCTTCGCCGATTTCTACGTGACGGCCAGTTGCCAGATTTCTGCCATAGCACTTCGCGCAGACGCCGTGAGCGGAGTGGCAGGTGAGGATGGAACGAACCTTCAGCTTGTCGTAGTATTTCTGGATCTCTTCTGCCTGGGCATCGGAAATTTCTTCGTTCTTCTTCGCGATGACTTCGCCGGTGGTCGGGTTCACGACATCTTCCAGCGGGCAGCGGCCTGCGATACGGTCAGCCAGAGACTCGATCGGCTGGCCTTTTTCTTCGATGAGGGAGACTTCGACGCCTTCCGCTTCATCCATACGGACTTTGAGCACCGGGATATCGGAAACAAGGATCTTCTCTGCGACATCGCTGTCGATGACGGTGCCTGCCGGGAAGAGGACATTGCCTTGGCGGTCATAGGCATCTTCTTCGAGTTTCTTGCCTGCGAAGTGGACAGTCAGATGATGGCGCATCGCGCGGTTATATTCAGCGACAGCATCCTGGGTGCCGAGGTCAAAGGTCTTCGGCTCTGCGGCTTCGATGCCGTCAGCGGTCGGGATGATGACGGAAATATGTTCTACGAGGTGACGGTTCAGCAGGGTCACATCGTCCGCATCGAGGGTCTTGCCCTTGACGAGGAGGATATCTCCATTTCTGCGGTCGAGGACATCTTCATCCAGAACTGCGCCGAGGAGTGTCTGCTTGAGACCCATGATGGTCTTCTTGACTTCCGGCTGGGAGGCGATGAGGCTCTGTTCTCTGTCGAAATTCAGGACCTGTACGTCGCAGTCTTCTTCGCGAACGATGACGTCCTGAGAAACGTCGACCAGACGACGGGTAAGGTAGCCGGAGTCTGCGGTACGGAGTGCGGTATCGGCAAGACCCTTACGAGCGCCGTGGGAAGAGGTAAAGTAATCGAGGACGGTCAGACCTTCACGGAAGTTTGCCTTTACAGGGAGTTCGACCGTCTTACCGGAGGTATCGGCGATCAGGCCGCGCATGCCGGCCAGCTGACGGATCTGGTTATCGTTACCACGGGCGCCGGACTGGGCCATCATGGTCAGCGGGTTGAACTTCACCATAGAGCTCTTCATCGCAGCACCGACTTCGTCGGTCTTCTTGCTCCATACTTCGACGACTCTTCTGTATCTTTCGTCATCGGTCATGAGGCCGCGGCGGAAGAAGCGTTTGATCTGTTCGACTTTTTCATCGCCGTCTTCCAGGATCTTATCCTTTTCCGGTGGTACAGCGACATCGTAAATGCCGATGGAAATACCAGAGATCAAAGCGTAGTGGAAGCCCAAAGCTTTCACGGAGTCGAGCAGGTCGCCGGTCGCCTTGAATCCGAGTTTCTTGAAGCAGTCATTGACGAGCTTGCCCATCTGCTTCTTACCGATGGTGACGCCGAGACCATTGTTTTCGACGGTATAGGTATTGCCGTTTTCATCAAAGCGCTTTTCATGACGCTTGTAGAAGAAACGCAGTTCTCTCGGGATCGCATAGTTGAAGATCAGGCGGCCCGGGGTGGTGATGACAAGATCATCATCAGATTCATTGAATCCATCCGGACGATCTTCCTTCGGGATGAAGACCTTGATGAAATCATGGATCTTGATCTGATGCAGATTGTAAGCCAGCATGACTTCGTCATAGCCGGTGTAAGCGCGAAGCTTGGAGGTGTCCATCTCATCTTCGGCTTTCTTCCACTGCTTCATGACATCGAATTTCGCCTTCGGATTTTCTTTCTTTTCTTCGTCGGTGAAATCGACCTTCGTATCGTTGGCGGTCTGTACGATGGTGAGGTAGTAGGAGCCGAGGATCATATCCTGCGAAGGAATAGCGACTGGCTTGCCGTCCTTTGTGGACAGGATGTTATTGATGGAGAGCATCAGGGTGCGTGCTTCAGCCTGTGCTTCGACGGACAGCGGCAGATGGCAGGCCATCTGGTCACCGTCGAAGTCGGCGTTGTAGCCGGGGCATACGAGCGGATGCAGCTTGATTGCGCGGCCTTCCCAGAGGATCGGTTCAAAAGCCTGGATACCGAGTCTGTGCAGTGTCGGTGCGCGGTTCAGGAGGACCGGGTGTTCTTTGATGACATCGCCAAGGACTTCCCAGACTTCCGGAGCGAGCTTATCGACCTTCTTGCGTGCTGCCTTGAGGTTGCTTGCGACGCCTCTCTTGATGAGTTCATGCATGATGAACGGTTTGAAGAGTTCGATCGCCATTTCCTTCGGCAGGCCGCACTGGTACATTTTGAGCTCAGGTCCGACGACGATAACGGAACGGCCGGAGTAGTCGACACGTTTGCCGAGGAGGTTCTGACGGAAACGTCCCTGCTTGCCCTTCAGCATGTCGGAGAGGGATTTCAGCGGACGGTTGCCTGGGCCGGAGACGGCACGTCCACGACGGCCGTTATCGATCAGGGCATCGACAGCTTCCTGAAGCATACGTTTTTCGTTTCTGATGATGATCTCCGGAGCACCGAGTTCCAGAAGTCTCTTCAGACGGTTATTTCTATTGATGACGCGGCGATAGAGGTCATTCAGGTCAGAGGTGGCGAAACGGCCGCCATCGAGCTGGACCATCGGGCGCAGATCCGGGGGAATAACCGGCAGGACAGAGAGGATCATCCATTCCGGCTTGTTTCCGGAATGCAGGAAGGCTTCGACTTCCTCAAGACGGCGGATGCATCTGACCTTGCGCTGACCGCTGCCCTCTTCGATCTCTTTCTGCAGTGCTTTTTCCAGCTTCGGCAGATCGAGCTCCTTCAGCAGGTACTGGATGGCTTCTGCGCCCATCTGGGCTTTGAATGCTTTCTTGCCATAGGTAGCTACGGCATCCTGATATTCCTGTTCATTCAGGACCTGGCACTTGGACAGGTTCGTATCGCCCGGATCGAGGACGATATAAGCAGCGAAGTACAGGACTCTTTCGAGCTGGCGAGGAGAGATCTCAAGGATGAGGCCGATACGGGACGGTGTCCCCTTGAAGTACCAGATATGGGAAACCGGGCAGGCCAGCGAAATATGGCCCATGCGTTCACGGCGGACTTTGGAGGAGGTGACTTCGACACCGCACTTGTCGCAGATGGTGCCTCTGTAACGCATCTTTTTGTACTTGCCGCATTTGCATTCCCAGTCTTTGGTCGGTCCGAAAATCTTTTCACAGAAGAGGCCGTCGGTTTCTGCCTTCAGGGTTCTGTAATTGATGGTTTCCGGCTTCGTCACTTCCCCGTGAGACCATTCAAGGATCTTTTCCGGAGAAGCGATACCGATTTTCATGGAATCAAATTCATTTACATCTAACAATTGATTAGCGCTCCTTTCCGGAATCAGTCATCCTGGCTGTCATTCGTAAAGCCAAGTTCTGTATCAAGATCAGTTTCACCAAAGCCGGCTTCTACGGGAGCCTGTGCATTGGCTTCTGCTTCGAGTGTATCATTGAAGGATGCGACATCATCGCCGGCGTTTTCAATAGCGCCATTCATGTGGCTTTCCATGTCGTTTCTGGAATCGGAAACGGCATCATCACCTTCCATGGCTTCTTTCAGTTCATCCTTATGCCATGGCTGTCCGCCGCCGTAGCCCTGTTCCAGATCGCTTTCATCGAGCTCTTTCAGGACGACTTCATCGCCATTTTCATTCAGGATACGGACGTCGAGACCGATGGACTGGAGTTCCTTCATGAGGACCTTGAAGGATTCCGGTACGCCCGGACTCGGGATGTTTTCGCCCTTGACGATCTTTTCATAGGCTTTGACACGGCCGATGACATCATCGGACTTCACAGTCAGGATTTCCTGCAGCGTGTAAGCCGCGCCGTAGGCTTCCAGAGCCCAGACTTCCATTTCACCGAAACGCTGGCCGCCGAACTGTGCCTTGCCGCCCAGCGGCTGCTGGGTAACGAGGGAGTATGGGCCTGTGGAGCGGGCATGGATCTTATCATCGACGAGATGATGGAGCTTTAACATGTATTTCCAGCCGATGGTGACCTGATTGTCCAGTTTTTCACCGGTACGGCCATCATAGAGATCCGTCTTCGCACCGGCCGGGAGGCCTGCTGCCTTCAGTGTCGCTGCGAGGTCTTCATCTCGGCAGCCGTCGAAGACCGGGGTCGCGATATGGATACCGGACTCGGTCGGTTCCGGCATGCCGTATTTTTCGAAATCATAGCCGCAGTCGATGAGGCGCTGCTTCATTTCTTCATACTCCGGAGAACCGACACCGGCTGCCATAGCCGCATGGATCTCTTCGCCGAGCATGTGGCAGGCCCAGGAAAGATGAATTTCCAGAATCTGTCCGATGTTCATTCGGGACGGTACGCCCAGTGGGTTCAGTACCAGATCGACCGGACGGCCATCTGGTGTGAACGGCATATCTTCGACCGGCATGATACGAGAGCATACGCACTTGTTGCCGTGACGGCCTGCCATCTTATCGCCTTCACGGATCTTACGTTTCTGGGCGATGTAGACACGGACGAGCTTGTTCACGCCCGGTGCCAGCTCATCACCATTTTCACGGGTGAAGACCTTGACATCGACGACCTTGCCGAATTCGCCGTGCGGCACACGGAGCGAGGTATCACGGACTTCTCTTTCTTTGTCACCGAAAATGGCACGCAGCAGGCGTTCTTCCGGCGTCAGCTCGGTCTCGCCCTTCGGGGTGACCTTGCCGACCAAGATATCGCCTGGACGAACGTCAGCGCCGACCATGATGATGCCGTTTTCGTCGAGGTATTTGACAGCATCTTCCGAAACAGAAGACAGCTGGCGGGTGATTTCTTCTTCACCCAGCTTCGTGTCGCGGGCATCGCATTCGTATTCTTCAATGTGGATGGAGGTGTACAGGTCATCCTTGCAGAGACGTTCGGAGATCAGAACGGCGTCTTCGTGGTTGTACCCTTCCCAAGATACGAAAGCTACGAGTACATTGTGGCCGAGGGCGAGTTCGCCGCCATCGGTCGCCATGCCGTCTGCCAGCGTGTCTCCCGCTTCCACGCGGTCACCCTTGGATACGATCGGGTGCTGGTTGATGCAGGTGGACTGGTTGGAACGCATGAACTTGATGATGTCGTAGGTGTCAAGCTCGCCGTTCTCTGCGCGAACGATGATCTGGCGGCCCGTGACTCTTTCGACAGTGCCGGCACGCTTAGCGAGGATGCAGACACCGGAGTCCTGACCAGCGACCCATTCCATGCCGGTGCCAACGAGCGGTGCTTCCGGACGCAGGAGCGGTACAGCCTGACGCTGCATGTTCGCACCCATCAGAGCTCGGTTCGTATCATCGTGTTCGAGGAATGGAATGAGGGAGGTACCGATGGAGACGACCTGCTTTGGAGATACGTCCATCAGCACGACTTCATCCGGTTCCGCTTCGAGTACGTCCGGGCCGCGGCGGCTCGCTACATTCTTATGAACGAAATGACCTTCTGCATCGAGCGGTTCGCTCGCCTGTGCGATGATCTTATCTTCTTCGATATCAGCGGTGACATATTCACACTTGTCAGTGACAGTGTGGGTCTTTTCATCGATCAGACGGTACGGTGTCTCGATGAGACCGTACTTGTTGATGACGCCGTAGTTGGACAGAGAGGAGATCAAGCCGATGTTCGGACCTTCAGGGGTTTCTACCGGGCACATACGTCCATAGTGGGAGTAATGTACGTCGCGGACTTCGAACCCTGCACGTTCACGGGAAAGACCGCCAGGTCCCAGAGCGGAAAGACGACGCTTATGCGTGAGCTCGGCAAGCGGGTTCGTCTGGTCCATGAACTGAGACAGCTGGGAGCTGCCGAAGAATTCCTTGATAGCAGCTACGACCGGGCGGATATTGACGAGCGCCTGTACGCTCATCTTATCCTGGTCCTGGGTGGTCATTCTCTCGCGAACCACTCTTTCCATACGGGTGAGACCGATACGGAACTGGTTCTGCAGGAGCTCACCGACGCAGCGGACGCGACGATTGCCCAGATGGTCGATGTCATCACTCTTGCCATAGCCCTGCATCATGTTCAGGAGATAGTCAATGCAGGCGATGATATCGCAGATCTCCAGCGTGCGGTAATTGTCTTCACGGTTGCCAGAAGAGCAGATCACCTTGACCGGAGTGCCGTCATCTTTCTGTGTCATGACTTCGACCTGATCGAAGGAGGAGAATACGCCGCTTTCCTCGATTCTTGCGATCGCTTCTTCATCGATGGTGCTGTTGCCTTCGATGACCACTTCACCCGTTTCCATATTGACGATCGGGCCTTCGGTCTTGTGTCCGAGGAGACGGTTCTTCCAAGCCAGCTTCTTATTCAGTTTGTAACGGCCGACCTTCGCGAGATCATAACGGCGCGGATCAAAGAAGAAATTATGGAGAAGGGTCGTACCACTATCTTCGGTAGCCGGTTCACCCGGGCGGAGCTTGTGATAGATCTCGATCAGAGCAGACTTTTTGTCCGTGGTGCTGTCTTTCTCCAGCGTCTTTTCGATATGGATATCATGATCGAAAAGCTCCAGGATCTCTTCATTGGAAGAGTAGCCCAGCGCACGGATGAGGACAGTGACCGGCATCTTACGGTTACGATCGATACGGACGGAGACGGAGCCGGCCGGATCCGATTCCAGCTCGATCCACGCGCCGCGATTCGGGATCAGCTGCGCGGTATAGATCTCCTTGTCGAAAGCATCTCTTTCGCGCTTGTAGTATACGCCAGGAGAACGAACCAGCTGGGATACGATGACACGCTCGGCACCATTGATGATGAATGTGCCCGTGTCCGTCATGACCGGGAAATCCCCCATGAACAGATCGTGCTCTTTCAGCTCGCCGGTTTCCTTGTTTTCCAGACGCGTCTTCACGTACAGCGGAGCGGAGTAGTTCACATCCTTCGCCTTGCACTGTTCGATATTGTACTTGCCCTTGCCGAAATAGAAATCGCCAAAGTGCAGCGCCCATTTCTTAGCGCTGTCCTCGATAGGAGAAATATCTGCGAAAACATCCTTCAGCCCTTCCTTGCAGAACCATTCATACGACTTCGTCTGCAGATCGAGCAAATGGGGCATCTTCAGTACTTCCTGCGATCTGGCATAGGTGTATCTCTTTTTCTTCCCTACCACGACAGGTCTGAACATCTTGCTGTTCGGCATTCCTTGCCTCACCCTTTCATAAAAACAACATGGCTTTCTTCCTCCCGGAAAAAAGAAGCAGGAAATCGAACCAATCATCGAGTCCCTGCCTGCCTCCGGAAACATTACACAACCTTATTATATATACTCTACTAAAAGAACCGTTGCGAATAAAAATTATATCATACAAAGTCAATATCCGCAACATTTCCCGCGAAAACCCACATAAAGATTTCTTCTATAATGCATATCATTCGTTTTCTTTTATAGAAATTATCATACGCTATATAAAAGTTTTTATGCGTCAATTTTTCTATTGACTTTTTCAGGATCTTCGTTCCGGCTTATTCTAGCATTGT
>ERZ1034925.1046-NODE-1046-length-10320-cov-6.836824_pt1 | contig 10320 bp, 7 predicted proteins | sample MGYA00520687_ERZ1034925 | MGnify/ENA primary metagenome ERZ1034925 (study PRJEB33766, sample SAMN09781758) | gut metagenome | biome: gut microbiome | host: Homo sapiens | place: Madagascar | study: EMG produced TPA metagenomics assembly of the PRJNA485056 data... | reverse complement strand
TCTAACCACTCACAAAAGCTGTATCCATCATCTGATTTATTTATTTTAATTTTTCTCCATTTATCAGCAGATAAATTATTTAACTCAGACTCTGATAAGACTGTATCCTTATCCAGTTTATTAACATAATAGCCAACTGTCCATATGCCGGAATTTCCGGTTGTTTTATCAGTTACACTACCTACAATATTCAACTGATTTTGTTTAAAAATAGATATTGCAGTGAATGGATTTAATACATTTTCCCACCAGTTACCAATTATTCCAGCATTTGTTTTATCTGTTGAGAACTGTACTTTTCCAACCGGAGCGAGCTCATCAATATAGAATTCCTTTGATTTGCTATCAGCTACAGTAGCTTCCTCCGTTTTATTTCCTGCTAAATCCGTTGACGAAGCTTCAATTTTGTAAAGATGATTACCTGTAAATTTAAGCTTTGCAGTATATGAGCCATCTTTATTGTCAGTCCAGATTTCATCATCTGTTTTTACAATAGCAGCACCTTGTACTTCTGCCTTGTTATCTAATATATTTACTGCCTTTTTATTATCAACCGCTACTTTAATTTGAGTAGCATTTTTGTTAAAAGAGGCATCTGTTACAGTAATCTGTGCATATCTGTCATGGTTGTAGTATTCTACCCCATCCTTTAACTGTGAATAATTATCATTAGTTGTATTTTCATCAGCTGAAGAATATGCAATACCTACAGTTGGTGCAGTATGATCAAAGTGGAACTTTTTATCGTCAGAAAGTGATGTAATTTTTTCATTTCCTGCTTTATCCGTTACCTTGACATACACATTTCCTGCATTTGTAGTATCTGTAAATGATATCGTTACACTCTTAGCATCAGCTCCAAGATTTTGAACATTTTCAGCATCCCAATTGAAGCTTTTAATGTCCCATCCTGAAGCACTTGTCACATCATCTGTGATATAAACTGCTTTTATATCAGCGATGCCTGAAAAATTATCAGTAGCACTGATACCTACAGATATTTTATCAGCAAAATAATATTCACCTTCATTACTATTCAATGACAGATCCGCCTTAGGCAGTTCTGTATCAAATTTGATTATCTTAGTCTGTGTATCAGATCTAAGACCTGCATTATCGTATGCTGTAACATTAACCTTGATTTCTTTATTGGCAAATTCACTTGCCTGTAATGTAATCAGATAGCTTCCATCAGCATTAGGATTAACTGTTTTTTCTTCAAGAAGCGGCTTATCTTTTTCATCTGTCACTGTATACTTAACAGCCGCAAGCTTTGAACCATCATCAGATGGTGAAGCTGTAATTGTCACATCTTTGTTTACCCAGTCTGCATCATTATCCTTTTCAATGTAAAGTGTAGGCTTTACACTATCATAGTTGTATACTCCACTTACTGTTCCCTCGTTGATATAAGATACATTTTCATTGTCTGATTTCTTCTTTTCCTGTACGATAACAAGAGAAAATTTATTTTCGCCCTGTGTGATATTATTGGCATCTATAGCAATTTCTTCTACAAAGCTGCCATCAGAATCTTTAATTTTATAACCATCTTTTGCCTTGATTCCGGTCACTTCTGAATACCAGGTGTTTCCATCTGAAGCAGTATTTGATGTTCCAACTACCTCACAATATTTTCTAAAATCACCGTAAGCATATGGCTTTATTGTTGTAGTATATGTGTTCTCTGCACTGTTATATCTGTCATCCTCTGCAATAACAGCCTTGATTGTAACTTTTACTCCATCAGCACTGTTATTATAGCTCTTTGCAGTCCATTTACCATTGTTTGCAAAATCAGTATCCTTTGTGATGTACTCTTCTCCGTTAACCACACTATAAGTGATTTTGCCTTTGGCATCATTAGCACTTGAGCTTGCAGCTGTTGCAACCTCATCACCTACATAAACCTCTGTTTTTGCATCAGTAAATGAAAGTGTCTGGTCTAATTTTGCAATTGCTACATCAGACTGTGTGATTGTCTTATAACTATCACCAACAGATAGTGTAGCCGTAAAAGAAACTTTTCCGGCCTTCTTTATAGTTACTACACCAGTAGTTTCATCAACAGCTGCAATTTCCTGATCTGAAGATGCATATTTAACAATATTATTACCCGCGCCATTCACAGCAAGTGTTTGAGTAGTACCTGGTTTCCAGTCATTAAAATTTGTGGAGAAAGCAAACTCTTTATATGTGTCCTTAACCATTGCAACCTCTGTATAAACTGGACTGTCAGAAGCCTCCACAGCGGTGCATTCCTTCTTCCAGGAAAGATATCCATCAGAAGATATATCCACAGAGTACTTACTGTCCTTGACAAGACCTGTCACATCAATTTTTATGCTATTGAGTGCTACAGGCTTAGCATCCTGCTGTTCATCTGCCTGTCCGGCAGGCTCATTCGAATTGTCAGAGCCACTTTCTGAGCCTGTATTTTCAGTATCCTTTCCAGCAGCGTCATCCTTACCGGTATCAGTATTACCCGGATTGTTATTACCTGAATCGGTATTATCTGGATTTGTATTTCCAGAATCAGTTTGTGCCTTAACCACTTCGGTCCTAACAAACTTTTGCTCAACTTCTTTTCCGGTACTGTCAGTAACAGTTACCTTGATATCATCTTCCTTGGTCCAGTCCGAAGCACCTGTCACCTTAAGGTAGATAGCACCATTTGTGTCATTCGCTTCAACTATCGTGAAGTTTGCCGGCAAAATGGTGACAACCATAAGTAGGGCCATTAAAAAGGCCATCATGCGTTTTCTCATGCTACTCACTCCTTTGCTTTAAATTATTTCATCTGTATGTATAAAGGTAATATCCTCTAATACCATAAACTGATTGAGAACCGTAGTATCGCTTGGATTCTGTGGCATATTTGAGGAAAGTACCGTTGTTTCCCCAACATTCTGCTGACTGAGTACTGTTGTCTCATTTGAGTAATTATGTTCAAGAACCATCGTCTCATTACTCTCATTGTCTGTATCCGTTCCAACAGATTCCTGCTGTTCCAACTTCATAGTACTGATTTTTTCTGTATGAACCCCAAAACCACTTGTGATTCCACGTCTTTGCAGATTTCCCGATGGAGTCATTTTATCTGTCAGTCTGCCTCTTTCCAGATTAACTGCACTTGCCTTATAACCTTTTCCACCGGAGGCTTCATTCTGCTTTCTAATATTTTCAATTGCCTTTTTTGCATTTCTGCCTGTTAAATCGCCAATTACATTTGGAATTTTAAGTGTAATAAATAGTATCACTGAAACCACAAACATTACAGCACACGATATGGCACCCACGATAAAAATCAGCCTGTAAATATCATATGTCATTCTTTCTCAGCCTCCTTTACCGTGTTTATCTTCTGCTTTGTCGACTCGATATTGTCCTGAAGCTTCTTCATATCATCTGCAATAACCGATTTGTCAACCTTAGTCGAACCGTCTGAAATATCATCCAAAAGTGCAATCACATCATCCTTGGATGTCACCTCCAAAAGCGGAGAAATATTGTTGTTTATAATATCATCTACTTCATTCCACACCTGAAGCTTTGAATCCACACTGTCAAACTGTTCCGATTCCTTTTCCAGCTCTGTAACCTTTTTCCAAAGATTTGCATACTCATCATACATCTTCTCTGTCTGCTTAACCTTTGCTCCACCATACTGACTTATGAGATCCAGACAATCGGAAATATCACAATATATCTGTGCAACAGGATATTTCTGCACAGCATCCTTGTACCACTTGGCGGCATTGGCATATCTGTCCTTTTCCACATTTATATCATAGTAGAAAAGAAAGCTCTCACCATACTGATAGCAGACCTCCTGATACCCGTCAGGATTTTTCTTTTTCAAATCCGAAAGCACATCATACGTCTGCGAATATCCATCACTGTTTTTTCTATCCAGTCCGACCTGTATCTTTGTAAGTATGTTTGCCTCATCCTTGTCCAATACAAAATCACTTGTAAGCATATCATTTAGCTTCAGATACGCATCTGTTCTGGTAGGGTCTGTAATTATCGCATTGTAATAGTCCTCATAAGTATCTGCCGTTTTCAGAATGTTATCATAGTTTTCACTTTTTTTATTCTCGGCTGAAACATATCCCCATATAGAGGTTGCTCCCAAAATCACTGTAATTACCGACGTAGTGATAAAAGCTGCAAGCTTTCTTTTTTGTTTTTTTCTATATATATCATCTATCTCATCATAGTGCTCCAAAGCATACATCAGCTCTGCCGCATTCTGATATCTGTTAGCCGGATTAGGCTGTGTACACTTTAAAATGATTCTTTCAAGACCACCTGACAGGCTTGGGTTTATCTCTCTGATCGGCCTGATTTCATAAGGCGGCTCACATGGGTTCTTTCCTGTAACCAGATGATATAGTGTAGCACCAAGACAATAAATATCTGTCCTGCCATCCGTCTGTCCCATTCCTCCAAACTGCTCCGGAGCTGCATATCCCATAGTTCCGAGACATGTCGTATCAGCCAGATTTTTTTCTTTAAACTCTCTCGCTGTTCCAAAATCAATAAGAGTGATATTGCCATCAGGCTTAAGCATGATATTGGCAGGCTTCATGTCACGATATATGATAGGTGGATTCTGTGAATGCAGATATCCAAGTACATCGCACAGCTGCTTAGCCCAATGAATCACATCATCCTGAGGCAATGCGCCATACTCTTCAATAGCCTTGCTAAGTGAATTTCCCTGTATGTAATCCATGACGATCAGGAATCTGTCGTCATCCTCTATGACGTCCACAATATCCGGCAGATAAGGATGATTAAGTTTTTTTAGCATGTCTGTCTCAGCCACAAGACTCTGCTTCACAACCTCAAAATCCTTTACACCGTCTTTTCGTACCTCTTTAATAGCCCACTGCTTATTTGCTTTTTCGTTCATAGCCAGGTAGACGATACTCATTCCACCATGGCCCACTTCATTCAGTATCTTGTATTTTCCATCAACAAGAGAACCAATCTCAAGCATAAACTTTCCTCCTACTGTACCTTAATCAGCGCTGCTGTGATATTGTCTCTCTCCCTACGCTGCATGTTGAGTTCTATCAGAGAACGAAGCTGCCTATTCATCACATCCCTGTTTGTCATAAATGATGGTCTGATTGCCTGATAAATCTCATCAGATGTAATCTCATGTCTGAAACCATCCGAACAAAGCAGAAACTCCGTACCACTTTGCACATCTCCAAAAAACATGTCAGGATTAACAATCTCAGAAGCACCCACACACTGTAAAAGCACATTTCTGCGCGGGTCTGTTTTAGCCTGCTCTATTGTCATATGACCCAGCTCTATCTCTCTACCTACAAATGTCTGATCCTTTGTAAGCTGTATGAGCTTATCATTTACAAGATATGCTCTTGAATCACCGACATTCATCAGATAGTATCTCATGTCAGTGACAAGAAGCGCTACTACAGTGGTTCCAAGATTAACGCCCTGACCTGCTCCATACTGTTTGATTTTTTGATTCTGATTTGCTACTATACTCTCCCACTGTGCCCTGATTACAGAATCCTCAATATATCCGGGTCCATTCTGACAAATCATCTGCAGATCATCATTGACCCACTTATCAAATGCTCTTATGACCGTGGCACTGGCAAGCTCACCCTTCGCAAGACCTCCCATACCATCACACAATACTGCAAAAACCATATTCCCAAGATTGGTAAAAATACGTTTCATCATTATGCTGTCCTGATTTGTTTTCTTGACTGTTCCCACATCTGTCTGGGCTGCAATTTCGTAATCCATGCCATTTCCTCAATATATGTAATATTTATCCTGTGATTTTTTTATTAGTACATGAAAAATTCAAAATCCTCATTCGCCAGTCTGATTTTCGTTCCATGCTCGATTTTAGTCTCCACATTGCTCTGAATCATTGAACCATTCACATATGTATGGTTTGTTGAATTGGTATCAACAATATAAAACTCATTGTCCTTGTTAATGATATTTGCGTGGCTTCTGCTGACCGCTGTATTGTCACTCACAAAATAATCCACATAGCTTCTTTCTTTTCCTATTCTAAATACCGGCTTGTTGAGTTCTATTCTCTCATTATTCTTTATTCTAAGCAGATATGGCTTAATAATCTGAGCCTGTGATGTTCCCAAAACAGTGGTCTCTCCAGCCTCTGAACCGACTCCAAGCACTGTAGTCTCTCCAAAATTACCGGCCTTTGTCATGTTCTCCAAAATCTGTGGTGGAACTGATGGATTTCCGGTCATGCCTGTATTTGTATTTTGATTCTGCACCGGCTGTGGCTGAACCTGTTGCGCCGGCTTTTGCTGTTCCTGTGGCATTACAGGTTGTGGCTGTGCCTGTGCAGGTTGCTGACGCTGCTGCGGTGGCTGGCCTGGAATGGCAAATGAAGCATTTGATGCCTTCACATTTTGACCAGGCATTGCTGCTCCGTTTTTTTCTGCTTCCTTTTGAGCCTTTCTTTGGGCTTTTTGTCTTTCGTAAATCTGCTTATTTTCTTTACTGTAATGTGTCAAAAGTCCAAACATGGACATCTGCTTCTCACTGGTTGTTTCCACATATGTACCTGAAATATTCGTCCCCATCTGCACATTATTATTAATTCTATTCTGGTTTTGTGGATTCATATTAGGTACTGCAAAATTCACCTGATTAGGCTGTACCACATTATTTGCAGATTGTGTTTCACGCTGTGATTGCATTTTCCCCTGAGATGGCATATTTGTCTGTACCTGTGTATTCTTTAGCTGATTCATAGCAGGCTGCATAGGTTTAGGCTGCTGACTCTGTGACTGGCTCTGTGGTTGAACCGGTTTTTGCTGACCAGCAACAGCCTTTGAAGCTGCAATATTTAAATTATCAGCATCTATGTCCATCAGGAGCTTTTCAAAAGCATCCACAGAAAATACAGGTGTACTATTCAGATAATTAATAATCTGTGCAACATAATCGCAATTCTCATTTTGGTCAAACTGTGTACTAAACATTATCTGCTTAAAAAACATAGGAATATTAACAGACTCATTCTGTCTGACCAAAGGAAGACATACCAGCATTGCATCACACTTTGACACATCAACATAGATATGTTCCAAATCAATCAACAGGCTTCTCGCATCAATCATATATTCCTCTGTTGATTTAATTGCCTTTAATACGCTGATAAACACACCTAGTAATCTCTTCTTATTTACAACTCCTGATAAAAACTCTTTTGCTGACACTTTTGCAGAAATATTATATTTAATAAATCTATCAGTATCTGACTGGGTGAACAGAGTCGGAACAATTCCATCTATCTTATTATTAGTAATCATTCCAAGGCTCATTGTATCCACATTATCCGAAGCTCCTATTTTATATACCAGATAAGTATTGTTTCCTTGATTTTCATATGTAAAACTCATGCCTTTGTCTCCTTTGTTCTATGATTCATGATTGTATAAATATAGTGTCAAAACCTGCCATTTATCATCCGTCTTAACAAATGTCTTGCCCTGTTCATTGAAATCGCACGCATCATCAAATCCTGTCGCAATGACTTTATTACCCTTTTCATCCACATAGCCCCAGCCATTTGTAAATCTGACGGCCGCCAATCCGTTTGAAAAGCTATGAGCCTCATTAAATTGAGGCTTAATCACCTGTTTACCATCCTTATCAACAAATCCCCATTTGCCGTCCACACATACTGCGGCATATCCATCATCTGCAAATAGCCGTGCATCATCAAATTTAGTTTTTACAACCTTATTGCCTTTAGAATCAAATAAATAATAATATCCATTCTGCTTTGCAAATACCCTATCGTTTCTACATACTATTCCTTTACTGTCCATAACAACCGAATCATATTTATCTTTTGTTACTTTCTTTCCCTTAGTATCAATAAGACTCCATTTATTACCAGACTTGACAGCAGCTACTCCATTTCCCATGGCTGAAACCTCATCATAGTCACCAGCTATCTTTTTCTTGCTGTCCAAACTATACAGGCTCCATTTTTTGCCATCATTTACAGGAAAAATATTATCCATTGACATATATCCCAGTTTCTCAATATTGTCGACAAAATCAATGACTATCTTTCTGTTGCCCTCGTTGTCTATATAAAATGCCCTGCCTTTGTCATCTATAACAGGTGCAACCTCTTTAGCAAACGCTCCCGCCTCTTCAAATTCGGATTCTATTACACGATGCCCTTTGCTGTTCAGATAGCCCCACTTTTTTTCTTTCTTTACTGCTGCATAGCCATTACTGAACTCCTCTACCTGTGCATATTCACCTTCGAGATAATACTCATATTTGATATCTGAAATAATCTCTTCAATCTTCTTTGATGAAATTTTCAGTCCATCCGCTTCATCCTTTATCCTGAAACAAGAGGCATAGTCTTTCTGCTCCAAATACACCTGAATCAAAAACTCATATCCCACATATTCCTTTGGATATTCACTTATGAGAGACTCTCCCCATTTGGCAGCTGTTCTTAAATCCTCCGCTTCTATATACATCTCTCCCAGCTCTGCCCGAAGCTTCGCTGAATCTTTAAGCTTTAAGGCATCAAGATAGTCCTCCTCTGCATTCACATAAACCTCAAGCTTCCTATTCTGTCTGGCCTGAGTTATATCATTATCATATTGTTTATTAATTTTTTCTCTGTCACTGTATGTTTTATATACAGAGCCTCCTAACAATGCTACAAGCAATATAGGTACTAAAAATTTATAATTCTTCATTGTATATCCTCTACATTCCGGTCAAAAATATTGATAACCACGTTCCTATAGCAAGAGCCGGACCAAATGCCATTGCATCCTTTTTGCCTTTTCTTTTTGTAATAAGAAAATAAATTGCTGTGATAAATGATAAAACGAGAGATAAAAATATAGCGCTCCATATTCCATCAAGCCCAAGCAATAGCCCCATAACCACAAACAGCTTTATATCCCCGGCGCCAATTGAACCCCTGATACATATCTTGCAAAGCAAAGAAGCTATAAACAGGGCTGCCGCTGCAATAAGCGAAGAAATGATATTGGCAACAATAAACTGACTGCCACATATCAGCTCAACAAATATACTTAACACCCAGTATACAAGTCCTGTAATAATATATTCATTTGGAATCCTTAGCTCCGTGAAATCAACATATGCAACAGATGCCATAATTGAAAGAAGTGCTATCATCCTAAAATTCTTATAAATTGCATTATCGTGATAAAAGAACTGAAGCATACAAGCATCTATCATGACAAGAAACATACCTATAATACAATAGACAATAAGCTTTTTACTCTTTTTTTCTTTATTTCTGATCAGTATATAGATACTCACTCCACATAGAATAATTGAAATGAGTATCATTAAAATATCATTTGTTTTCATAATTCCTAATCCACCTATTTTTTCGCACTAACTCCCTTGCCCCACACATCGGTTGATGCACTCTGACAAAATCTGATGGTGATATCTGTATTAAGCAGATTGACAACCTTCACATCATATGAGCAAGTCAACCTTAGGGCATTACTTGATTTGCCATCCGTTGATACCAAAAATTCCGTGCCAGCAAACGAAAGCCCATCCAGACCATCCTTTACATGATACTGTTTCAAAAAAGCGTTGACATCCCCACCATTTGAATCCTTAAGATTCTTCTTCATAAAAGCTCTTCCCATAGACTGTGCCAGATATGACTTGCCTGCAGACGAACCCTCATTCAATGCAAGCATACCCATACCCTTTACAAAGCCCATAGGATCTTCTGCCAAAGCATCTCCATAGTCATTAATATTGGCAGCCAAATCTGATGCTCCACCCTTTGTCTCATCATAAGCGGTCATTAGACTTTCAAAATCAGAAGAGCCATTCTCTATATCTGACAAACTGCTATCCATATCCGATATTCCCGTCATTAGCTCATCCATACCCTTTAATGTATCCTTTGCCAATGCCCTACTGCTTGAAGCCGCATTGCTTGCTGCATTATCCACCGAATCAATACCAAACTTATAATACAGATAGGAGTACTGCGATATATCTGTCGCCGCACTGTTTAACGCTATGCTCATCTTTGCCTGTATGTAGCATATATCAACTATCGAATAGATGATGTACAACAGGAAAATAAAGGCAGTAAACGAAATTGTTGCCTCAACAACAATAGCTCCTCTTTCATCCTTTATACGTTTTCTCATGATATTCTCCCTTTAAATATAGATTTTCATATATACTATTTTCCTACTTCAATTACTGTTTGTCAATAATTACTTTACTATTTGTTAATGT
>ERZ1034925.1045-NODE-1045-length-10324-cov-30.303048_pt1 | contig 10324 bp, 7 predicted proteins | sample MGYA00520687_ERZ1034925 | MGnify/ENA primary metagenome ERZ1034925 (study PRJEB33766, sample SAMN09781758) | gut metagenome | biome: gut microbiome | host: Homo sapiens | place: Madagascar | study: EMG produced TPA metagenomics assembly of the PRJNA485056 data... | reverse complement strand
AATATTCCAAAATCATATCGCACACGCCGGACGCCCATAAAATATCATAAAATGCTGCGTCTTTTACTTCAAGTCCGTCTTCCCATTTAATATTCGTATATTCGAGAAGGACGTTGAATAGAAGCGAGATTTCCAATGCTTGCGGAAATTCATCGATTGAATCATCTGATGTTCGCAAGTCAAAAATCGCTTTTTTCACGAGTGCGTTTTTCATCGTTAGAGGCAGAAAAGATTTTACGATAATCTGATTTTTAATATCATTGAATTTCTTTTCTACCTCTTTGTCTTCTGGAGAAACAAGCCACGATGAAGCTGTTTCAAGCAGGTCTAATATATCGACCGAATCTTTGTCAATAACAGGAACTTCATTTTGTTCTACTGTTTCCTGTTGTACTTCTTGATTTATTTGTTTATTTTCTTCCATATCTCCCGTTGAAACTCCTTTCATAAAAATATAATTAAATTAAGTGGTCTTCTCCAGCGTTGTTTTTGTTCCGTTTATAACAACAACCCCGTTCACCATTGTATTCGAATAAACTTTAAAGGTTTTATTTGCCGCAACATTACTATAATCAACATCTGGAATAATTTTTACGCCGTTGTTATCAACAATAAAAATATCCGGGTAATTCCCGACATAAAAAGAACCATCTAACACAATTTCCATATAATACTTTGACGAAGAGCTCGTCGAAGTATTCGTTTTCCAGTATGTAGACGTCGCTGACACGTTGACAGTAACAGTAGTTTTTGTATTCCCATTCAAATACGCCGCAATAGCTTGCTCTATTTGAGCACCAGTATATTGACTTGTAAAACCTCCGTTTGCCATTGATTACTCCTCACTTTCTTCTTTTTCTTTATTATTTTCTTCCCCGCTCATCCCAGCGAAGAAATTTTCCAGCGACTGCGTGTCGCTAATATTTGAATAATATTTAACCATCTTTGGATCTGCCCAGCGGAAAATGGTTTGAACAACATCAATCGGGTATCCTGCAAGCTCCAACGCAGTTGAGGTCGTATGTCGCACATTATGAACGAAAAAGTCTTCTCCAAGATATTTCCCGATTGTTTTCGCAAACGAATTGATCGTAGACTGCGTTGCCGGTTCATACGAACCATCGTGATAAACCACAAACATATATTCGTCTTTAATACCAAGTTCTTCGCGCTTTTTACGCCACAAATCAATATAATGATCGACAGCGACAAGGTTTCGGAACACAATTCTCGTTACGACCTTTCCAGCTTTTCCACGACCCTTTGTGCGAATTTTGTCCGTTTCATAAGCAAGCCCGTTATAAATCAGCCTATCTTTTTCGAAATATTCCATTTTCATCTGAATAACTTCGCTTTTGCGCATTCCGCTCGCCGCAAGAATAGCAAGACAACAGGCAACCTGATACTTTTTATCCGCTTCGAGCTTTTCGAGACAGTCTTTAATCTGATCCATCGTCAGAGCAGGGCGCTCACGAACAAACGCTTTGTCCACGGGCTCCAGAACCTTTACGAGATTGCGGAACCGCGGATAATCTTCATCCAAAATTCTTTCAATAAAATTAGACAAACTTGAAAGGACGGCTCTCATCGAACAAATCCTGTTCGGAGAAACCTCCAATTCGTTTGTTAGATATCCAAAATATTTAACAAATTCTCTCTTTTTCAGATCGACAAAAAATTTATTCTCGCATCTTTCCAACACGAACACAAAAAATGTGCGAAGCTGTGCTTCATACTGTTTAATTGTTGCGGGAGATTTATTCGCAGAACGCAAATAATCCGTAAATTCATTGATCAAGCTTTTATTTTTTTCATTAACTTTGTCCCACTTTTCTGGAGTGACCAGTTCATGGTATACCGTCGAGCGTTTCCCCATTTCCGAGGACCTCCTTTCTATTGTTGTAATATTGTTTTTTGTTGTTTTTACTTGTTTGTTTATTAAAAATTTGAGAGCCCGTGAAAAATCACGGGCTCTCTTTCTTCGTTGTGTGTAAAATAACAATTTTATCCCCTTAGGGGTTTTTGAGACGGGGACGCGCCGAGAGGTACCAGTAGCTGTCCGACGCCGCGTAGTTCCAGTAGCCACAGAACGCACCATCATCCGAGCCATCGCTCGCGTCACCGCCGCGCAGAAGCACGGTGTTGTAGGTGTACACCCCGTTGTAAAAGTAATCCCCGACAGGGTTGCCACTGTCTCCGCCCGTCTCGATGCAGAACGATGGAATCGACAGTAAACCGGAGCGGGACAGCAGTCCGAGCTTTTTGGTGTAACCTCCAGCCGTAGGCAAGACAAGCCCCGTATCGTAGTGAACGGTCGTGTCGAGAGCGTCATAGTTGTCCGCTTCTGCGTCGCTGTTCGCAATCAAGATATGGTGGTCATCCTTGTTCTCGTATGCACCGAGAATGTAGAACCACATATTGCCGTACATCACGATGCCGCGATAATAGGCGTTGCACTTGCCGTTCGTCCCGATATAGCCGGATTTGCTTCCGATGGCTTCATCGGCGACATTTACAAGCCCGTGTACCGACCAGTAGTTCGCGCCGGTGACGGTGACGGCTTGATCGAGCGTAACATCAAGGTACTGCGCGTCTCCGACATTCGGCGTTGCGGAAACAACGGTGAACGAGCCGACCTGAACACCTCCGTCCGATGTACCGATGTCAAAGATTGCACCAGGGATGCAATACGCGCTTCCTGCCGCCGCAAGCACCTTGACGGTCGCGCTGTTGGTCGCGTCCTCCTGAATCAAATCGGACGACTGCCGATAAATGTATGCCACGCCCTGTCCGATAGCGTTCTGCGTGTTCATCGTCGCAAATTCAACGATGCACAGCAAATCATCCGCGTCAACGGAGTAGATGCTGTCGATCGTTGCGCCGTAGTTCTTCGCGTAGGTGTGCAGGGTACTCATGGCAATGCGTTTGCCCGGCATGCCAACTGACGGGATAAGGCAGTTTTTCTCCGCGTCGCCAATCGTCATTGACACCGACCTACCGTGCCACCGTCCGACGACTGCTTCTGGATAGTGAACATAACTTGAATCATATACATTTTTATCTGCAACATCGAAATAGCGGTATGTGTCGTTCTCCCAGCTCTTGCCCCAAAATTCAGGGCGGTATCTCCACACGCCGTTCGTATCGTTGTAGGAGAAATTCGCATCTCCTTCCCATGCCGTCACACACTTAGTGATGCTGTCTCCTGCAGCAAGATTACGGTAAAGATCGATACTGATGTTGCACAGCTTGATTCCTGACCACGGGTAAATGCCGTCGAACGGGTTGGAGTAATTCGCGTTGACGCTCCCACGATGCACAAAATTAGTAATATCGGTAGGAATTGAAGAAGCATCATACAAACGTTCCATTTGAGCATCAATTTTATTCCAACGGGCAGCATAATGCTTAGGGTTACTCCCATACTGACTCTTTCTCGAAATCTTGAATAGTGGTTGAGTTTCTCCTGTGTTATATGGGTAGAGCTTGTGGTCAAAGTAGGACCAAAATTCTTCGGGGGTTGATGGCTCATTGCCAGCTCCGAACATTTGAGTAAGATCAAATAGCTGTGGTTTGAAAATAAGCTTAGAAACCGTATTTTGAGAAATAATAATATTCATCTCTCCTTCTCCACTATCTGTCGTTTGTCCGGTAAAAAATCTTCCTTTTCCTTCATCAAAATAATAAAGAGATTCTTTCCCAATCGGCGTAAAAACAGAATAAAGACTATAAATTATACTGTCACTTCCAGTTGGTGATCCACATAAATAATATCTATGATTTGATGTTATTTTGTATCCTCCACATCCAAAAAAAACTGGATTTGTTGTTGACTTCGTACCATTAAATATAATAATCCCATCATTATTATTTATAACAGAAATACCAGCTAAAGACGAAATCTTTTGAAATTTGCTCTTATCTGCCAGCTGATTCCACTCAATATTCCGTCCCATATAGAGCTTTCTCTTGTAACTTGTCAGCCAACCTTTCTCTGGATTTGAACCAAAAGTAGAGTAATATTCTATCGAGAAAGGACCCGTTTGGGTTAAGGTATTTGGCGCCGAAAAAGAATTAAACTCTTTGTATGTTGAAAGGGCTTGAAGGGAAGGGGTGATTGCTGTTTCGACAGGTGCTGCGAGAGCATAATTAGTATTTTTTAGATCTGTGGTGACATCAGCATCGCTCTCATCGCCTGCCTGATATACTCGAACACCAATCCTCTTGATCGCCTTTTGTGATAAAAAGTTAATTTCATCATATGCCGAACCAGCACTTCTCATCCCATCAGGGAAATATTTCGAAGAGGGAATGTTTACGAATTTATATGCAGAAGGATTTGATTTATAATAACTATCTGGAAAATATGATTGAAAGTCTTCAACTGTCTGCGGTTCGTTTCCAGCTCCAAACAACTCTGTCAAATCAATAAACATAATATTTGTTGCAGATTCACATTGATAACCATATATCCAAAAATAACCGAGAGTGTTCAATTTTCCACCCTGTACTGTATACTTTGATGTGCCAATTGCATACGAATTATTTTTATCAACTACTATAAAAATTTCACCTGTATTATTACCACCATAATATAGAGTACACTTTCCTGAATTACCTGCAATATCTCCGTGCAATAAATATATATGACCTTTTATAATTTTTGTATCAGATGAAAAATTTGCCGTAAAATCTAAATCTCCTCCACTGCCATACAACGTTCCAAAATCTGCCATCTGATATCTTTCAACAGAGCTACTCTGCAGCTGCGTCGGCTCAACACTTTTAAGAGTTCCTTCGTCATACTCGTAATAATCTTCAGGAAACATTGCTCTGAATTGTGCGGGTGTCTGAGGTTCATACCCAGAACCAAACATTTTTGTTAAATCGATTAACATAATATTTGAGATAAAAGTTATATATCCTGGCGATGCATTAGATTGCGGAGCATAAACCATAATTCTTGCACTATCAGTTAAATCCTTCGTAAAATCACTTTCTAAAGTAAATACTTCCTCAAATAAATATTTACTTCCAGAAGTTGCAATAACGCTTGCTATAACTTGTTGAAAATTACTACCGTTATGTAATGCAAACGTAATTTCGACATCGCTATAATTACTCGGGTTCACGATGGTACAAGCGTAATAATAATGCTCTTCAATAAAGTTAGACTTGTTAATATTCTGCGCAATAAAGGGAGAAGAAGTAGAACCGTCAGCTGTAAACGTTAACAAATTAGAATCTACTATATAATCTCCGCCTTCTCGATACCAGTTACTATCATCTTGAAAATTTCCATTTTGAATAAGTTGGTTCCAAACAATACTTTTTCCTCTAATTGTATAGTCTTTAACGGGAACACCGGTGCTATCTCCCACATAGTCTTTAAAGGGAACAAGTTCCGTATCTGCGGAAGTTGGCGTTCCTAAAGTTGTGTAGATTTTATGTTTATAAGATTTCATAATGAATTCTCCTTACCAAAGATACTCATAACTAAATGTCACAGTAGGATCAACGACACTAATATAAGTCGGAGCAACACTCGGCTTGATAATTGTTCCACTTGCCATTTCCGAAGTAATCGATCCAATGAACGGGTATTCATATGCCGGATCTGTCTGCGAACAAACGACCGTTCCATAATGGAAACCATCATTTGTAAATCCGGGGACAATCGCATATCTCCCATTCATCCCAGGGAAGTTTGTGTCATCCGTTGTAGAAATGATTACCTTTGTAAACTGAACTTTCTTTTTGTCGACCTCGGTTGTAGGAGCGGTTATTTTCCAAGTTGGAATAGCAGGATCAATAACCTGTTCTTTAATTTCTTCAGCATCTAAAACTTCAGTTGTATTTAATACCCAAGCGCGAGTGGAAATAGTAATGGTAATGCTTTCAAGAATATGCACATTATTCTCATATCCAGCATGTGTATAAGTCCAATAGCCTTCTTGATGTCCCTCTGCACCCAAATCATATTTCTTATGATTGAACATGATAGACGCATTTTCAGAAGCTTGCAATACAGCAAATTCATCAGCCGTAAGTGTGCCATTGACTGCTGTATCTGGAGAAGATAAAGTCAAAATCGAGCTTGCTGGACCGACAGCATCAACATCTTCCTTAGTCGCTGTATTATTAATTTTAGCCTGAAGATTGGAATCCAAGTCTTCATATGCGATCGAATCAGTTAAGCTATATTCAATATTAGCACTCGGTTCAGTCGGAATATCTGCTTCTGCACAGAAGGTAATTGATTTGAGTATGGGTTGCGTACCGGAAAGTGTACCGACTGTTGGGAGATTATCTTCAACAAAACTTTTTGGAGCGGCATCTGCGTCATTTACCGGCGTTCCAACTTGAATATTCCCTTTCGCGTCTCTTGTCACGACGGAAGAAGCAGAAGCAGACGGCGTTGCCGCAAGACTAATCCAAGACTTGCTGGATTTCGCATAAACGGGAACTGCGTTCTCTGCAGTTGGTTTTGTCGCCATATAAACCGAATGTTCGGGGTCAATCTTGAAAACAGCCTTACTATTATCTGTAATAGCATCCATATTCAGACCATCCCCGGCGACAATCGGAATTTCAATTTCATCATTTACATCTTCTGTTGTGTCATCCGAATAAGTAATTCTTGCCTGACTTTTAATATTCATTCCGTCCGACGTGTCGTATGTAACAACTTGTGCCCCATAAGACAAATCAAGGCTTTTAATCTTTTTAGAAAGAGACGAAACATCTACTCCAGCGTCCACAAAACTGTTCTTTGTGGCGTCCCATTTAACAAGATGTGCGTCAGTAAAATCTGTGGAATTCGCACGAATAGCGATCGGAAGTCCTTCTCCTGCCTTGAACACGAACTTGTGATTCTCATCGAGAGTTCCCTCGCCGAATTTAACCGTATCGTCAGCAGGGTCATACATAATTCCGTATGTTGCACTTGAATTTTTGTTAATTGCAAGACCAGACAGCAGCGTCTTCAGATCAACTTTATTCGCATTTGTCACGATCACATTCTCCTCAACAAGGAGCTGTTTTTCTTTTTCTGTGGTGGTTGTTCCGGAGACCGTCAGGTCGCCCTGAATCGAAACATCTCCGCTGATTGCTCCACCTGTTTTGTCATACTTTTTTTCGAGGTCTTCCGGAGTAACCGCTCCAGCAGAATTCTCGAGAGCCTTTGCAGCAAGAGCACGGGCAATGTTATCTACTGCCATAATTTACACCCCCGTTGTCATACGACAGAACACGGTAACAGAACCGCCGCCAACTGCCGCCAGATTAAACTTGAATCGACCCATCCCATCGACGGGGAAAGTATAAATTCCATTTGCTGTCATTTCGTTCGTAATCTTGAAATCCGAGGTGAATCCGGTCATAACGTGATATTCGTCAGATTTCAGGTCAGAACATCCGAGAAGTTGCAGGGAAATACCCGTTCCGGTTCCTTCAACCTGAACAGTCAGGGTTTCTGCCTGCACATTGGTCGTTGTTTCGCTCTCCATCGGAGCGGTCGCGTCTTTCAGGGCATAAAAATTGTTCAAAATATCCATTTTCCAAAATCCAAATCCTTTCTTTTCATTTTTACAAGATTTTTGACAAAATTTGCCAAAATTTCTTTGTATATATTGCACAAAATATATTATGTTTGTTGGCTAAATTTTATCCAATATATACAAAGAAATGAGCCATTTTTGATAATAAAATTTTTCTTTTATTCACTTTTTTCAAATGTTAAAAAGAGATGGGACTTTATGGGTCCCATCTCAAGAAAACATTTATGTTTTTAATAATTTTTAGTGGTTAATTACGCAATGGTTTCAACGAGCATAAACACATCGCCCTTGGTAGGAACAGTGTCGCCGGCCGGTGCTGTTGCTCCAATGGCAAGAACGCCAATGGTCTTTGCGGTGGCTCCAATGGAACCATTGTCAAGAGGCACAGCGGCTCCATCTGCGCCACGGAAACCATTATATTCTGCGCCTGTTGCATCCTTCTGCGCAGCGATAAGCTCATTAGGAATAGAAGCGATTCTGCCGCTGTTATAAATTCCGAAAACGCCCTTCGTCTCGGCATCGTACACGATGTCTTTGAGGCCGGTTCTAAAATCAGAATCAGTTTCCTTCTCAATGATTTCAGCATAATAGTCTTCGCCTTCGCAATCGCCAGAGGAAACTGCAAGCGCGGTGCCGTTAAGGGCAACGGAAGCAGCGGACGTCATATTCAGAGTAAGATCGAACTGACCATCAAGCTGAAAACGAGGAATTTTCACGATGAGCTCACCAACGGGTTTGCCGGTAAGGGGAGCAGAAGCATCGCCAGCGAACTCCTGAACGGTAGCATAAGCAACCATTTCCATAGGAATGAACTTAGCTTTGATCTTCATCAGTTCCGCCGAGGGATCTGCAACAAAATAAGAGATGCAGTAAGTGCCGGGTTTACCGGTAAGATCGATTTGGTTTTCCGTCACTTCGAATTCTTCATCGTCGCCTTCACCCTTGCAATCCGCCTTGTGGCCCCACGCCAGAACATCTTCGAGGCCGCACAGAGAGCCAAGAGAAACAGCGGTCTGTTTAAGAGTGTATTTTGCACCGCCAGTAGCCTGTTCGGTAACAATTACGTGAGCCGTGCCAGCAGACTCCGCGCCAAGAAGCGCACGAATATATTTCATATCAAACATTGCATCGGTCATAGTGAACGTCATACCGGAAGTATGAGCAAAACGACCATAGAGCTTACCGCCCTGACCGGCGCGGACTTCCTCCATAGAAAGGGTAAAGCCGAACGCGGAGTCGGTAAGGGTTTTCGCAGAGGCCCAGTGGACAAGCTTGCCATTTTCCTTCGCGAAAAGTTCAACATTGGCAACAGATGCCAGATATTTCTTTCCCATAGTTTTATCTCCTTTAAATATTTTTAAGCATTTTTAAATTGTTGAGCAAACGCCTCGCTGTCAACAATACCTTCGGCGTCACTCTTTTCTTTTGTATAGATCCAGTGATCTATTTTTTGTCCCTTCTTTAATGAAACCATTCCAGACATCAAACCAACTTTTGTTGCTTTATATTCCGTATAGTCATTTATAACACCAAGCAGGGCAGTAAACTTCCTAATAGACATATCGTAAATTTTAGATATATCAATCCCGGTCGATGCGACAACGCATAACATCTTTCTTTCAAGAGATGCCTTCCCGCTGTCTTTTGACAAAATCTCCGCTCTTTTTGCCTGGTCGTCTCTAATTGCTTTATCCGCCCAAGAATCATCTTTGAAATCCGGAAGGTTCTGATAAAGAATATACTTTCTCATCTTGTTAAAGTTAACATAGTCGATTTCGTGCCCATCAATTAAAAGAACCGTTTTATTACTTTTTTCGTCTTTCTTTTGGTCCAAAGAGGCGACCATCTTGCCTTCTCCGCAGTCGCAATCAAAGAACTTCTTTCTGTCTTCATTTGTGCCTTCTTGATAGAGTTTAACTCTTTCTTCGGTGAAGAATTGATCATACGGAATATACTTTCCGCATTTTGAACACTTCATCCCGGGCAAAATATGAAAACAAAGCTCAATAATTTTAGAAAACCGCATAGACCACAAAACGCCCTCTTTTTCGTCTGAAATTTTTGACAAAAGATAGTCCAAATGGGTAAACTTAATACCCATCGGATCATCATTTTTATTCAAAAGCAAACAAGCGTTAGAAGTCATAAATTCGTTATAATTTCGGACACTTACTGGATATAAATAAAGCCCGCAGAAAGGAACGGGCTCGTCGTATGTGAAATACTTGTCCCTTAAATACTCAACTTCTTCGAGAATTTTTTTCTCGGATTCGGGCATCTGTGCCATTAGAAACCACACTCCGGCGTTTCGGAAACACCACTAATAAATGTTGACATAACAATCGAATAGCCAAAGAATTTCTTTCCGTTCCACAGCGACATCTTTGCGTTATCGTATGGGCTTATTTCAGTGTTAAACTGAAGAGTTCCAACACCCGCAACAAACGACCCGTTAAGAGCCGCCGTTACGCACTTCAGCATAACCGACGCGCGATTTTTAAGAATGATTTCCGGTTGCCCGTTATTCCCCATCTCGGATGGGTTCGTGTCTGGATTATACATAGCAGCGTCGCCTTGGATGTTAGAAATTTTGTTATGAACGATTGTTTCAATCCCAATGTTCACAATAGAGACGAGATGATTTTTAGGTACGACAGAATGAATATATATGTGCAGATGCGACGACTGCTCCTCGAAGGAATCGTCAATAAACGGCGACAAAAAGATTCTGTCGCCTGCCGCATCGCCATTGTTTGAATAGAGCA
>ERZ1034925.1043-NODE-1043-length-10330-cov-5.688662_pt1 | contig 10330 bp, 10 predicted proteins | sample MGYA00520687_ERZ1034925 | MGnify/ENA primary metagenome ERZ1034925 (study PRJEB33766, sample SAMN09781758) | gut metagenome | biome: gut microbiome | host: Homo sapiens | place: Madagascar | study: EMG produced TPA metagenomics assembly of the PRJNA485056 data... | reverse complement strand
TCCTTTTCCTGTGATAAGCAGCTTCTGACCGGGGCCCTTGGGGTTGTGATCCAGCACCGTCACGGTCAGCCCGCGGGCGCAGGCTGCACCAGCCGCCATCAGCCCGGCTGCACCGCCGCCGATGACCAGTAAATCCGTCATGGGGTATCCTTTCTTTTCAGCGGTCTGCCGTACAAAAGCAGCCCGACAAATGCGTAAACAACCAGCAGCGGATGCACCGTGGACAGGTACATTGTGCTGGTGCCGATGCCGAAGCTGGACACCTCGACAAAGGCAATCATGGCACAGCGCAGCAGCGCCATACCGAAAATGCCGAACAGCAAAAGCCACGGCACAATGGTTTCTGCCGTGCATTTTTTGCGTATCTGCGGCAAAAGCTCTGTCAGATGGAAGAACAGTGCGCCCAGCACGCCCAGAATCAGCAGGACACTGTACGCCCACGCCCAGCCCTGCATCACGGCAAAAGCGTCCTTCTGGTAGGGGCTGTAGTAGGGCGTGTCCTCCCCCGCATTGGCGGCGCTGTTGAAGCCGCAGTGCAGATAGGCCGACCACTGCGCAATGTCCTCCTCGGTGCCGATGGAGCGCAGCGCCTCATAGGGCGCACAATCGCGGAGCCGCAGAACGTGCCAGAAGCCTTTCCACGTTTCGGCCAGCGTTGCCGGAACGTACACGGCCTTGATTGGCTGGCTGGTTGCGGCGCGCTTTCCGGTGCGGCTGGGCAGCGTACCCGCGTCACAGGCAGCGTTTATTTTGCCGGCCACCGTCTGCCAGTAAGCGTCTGCCGTTTTGGCATCGGCGTAGATGCCCTCAAACTGGGCGGCGCGGCGGATGGCCCAATAGAAGCTGCCCGCGCGGTAGTCGTTCAGACGGGGGTCGCGGAAGTCATTCTGCAGCTGGGCGTCCTCCTCCAGCCAGTAGGCCAGCGGTTCCAGCTCCGGCACAGCATCGTAGATTTTTTTGCGTGCATCGGCGGGCACAGAGAGGTACGGTGCATCGCTGTCGGTGTCCACCCGCATCATGGCGCCCATCGCGGCCGAGAAGGAGCCCGCGGAGAAATCCGACAGCGCAAACACGCCGTAGTGGGTGTAGTTGAGGGTGCAGAAGGTCAGCACGCCCACGCCGAGCATCACATACGGAATCAGCTGCGCGGCCAGCGCCTTCCAGCGGCGCGTCCCCGCCAGCACTACGGCCACGATGACCGTTGCCACCGCGGCAAAGGGCAGCAGGAACAGCCCGGCGTCCTCGCGGTCCAGATACCCGCAGGCAAGGCCCGCCCCCGCCGCAGCCAGCCACGGCCAGAGGGGCTTATCGGTTCCCAGCCCCCCCCGCGGCCCCATCCCCGCCATACCCGCAAAGAAGTACAGGCAGAGCGCCGGGAAGATATTGTCCCGGTAGACGCGCAGCGTGTAAGCCGCCCAGCTTGACGGCAGAAAGGCCAGCGCCGCAAAGAGTGCCAGCGTCAGCACGCGGCCAACACCCAGCTCTTTTTTGCGCCACAGCGGCGAAAATGCAAACGCCGTCAGCAAGCTTGCCCCGCACCACAGCGCCGCGCCGCTGACGAGATACGGCAGATGCAGCGCGTGGAGCAGCGCCAGCCAGACCGGGAAAAACATAGCCTTGGACAGCGTCAGATAGTCATATGCGCCCAGCCACTGCCCGGCTGAAATATTGTTGGCGGCGCGGAACATCAGCTCATCGTCCAGCGGCGCACCGCCCACCCAGGTGTATGCCTGCTGAAAGCCCGCCAGCGCCAGACGCAGGCAGACCAGCAGTGCACACAGCACCCAGAACATACGGCGCGACAGCCGCGGACGAAATTGCTTCATGGTAAAATTCCTCGTTATTTCTGCAGCTTTTCAATGCTTTCCACCAGATATTTCTGCTGCCGGAAGGTCATATTCAACAGCAGAGACAGATACTTGACCACGATGGTCAAAACCGCAAACAGCCCGGCAAAGCCCACGGTAATGACAAACATTGTGGTGGTCCAGCCCGCCACTGGGTGGCCGGTGGTAAAGACGATGAGGGTGTAGAGCAACTCGGCCAGAGCCAGCGCCAGCATACACAGCGTGATGGTCACGCTGGCCTTGAAGCCAAAGTTGGTGTACAGGGTCAGGCTGTCAAGCGCAAGGTTGAACCGCCCTCTGCTTTTGACGGTCAGCTGGCCGTCAAATTCCAGATCCACCATCTTCAGGCCACTGGCCGCGTAAGCTGCCTTGCGGTAGGGCAGATGCGCGCTGGACGCATGGACGCGGTTGATGGCACGCCGCGTGACAAGGCGGAACGCATCGGTGCGCAGCTTATAGGCACTGTTGGAGTGCGCGTTGAAGATGCTATAAAACAGCTTGCTGCCGCCGCGCACGCTGCGCGGGCAGACCGAGACGATATCGTTGCCGGTCAGCGCCGTGCGGTACGCCTCAAAAATCAGCGAAGCCGGATAGCAGAGTTCGGTGGAATCGAATTCGTAGACGTAGTCACCGATGGCGGCATCCAGCCCCGCATTCATCGCGTCCTCCAGACCGTGGAAGATGCTCATATGCAGAATCGTCAGCGGCGCAGCCTGCTCCCTGCCCCATTCGCGCAGGCGGGCGACCGTGTCATCGGTGCAGGCATCATCCACAACCACCAGCTCATACTGGGCAAAATGGGCTTCCAGCTCCGCCGCCGCGGCGCGGCAGAATTCCACCGCACGCGCACCATCGTTATGCAGATAGACAACGGCCGAGACAAAGTTTTTTTCTTTTGTGTTCATACTTCCAGCACCTCGTCCAAGTCATATACCGTATTGATTTTGCCGCTGAGCACGCTGACCAGCCGCGGCTCGTCGCAAAGTACACGCACCACCGTCGGGCGCGAATCATCAATTTCGCTGGCCTTCAGAATCGGCTTCATGCTGAAAAGGCTGCTGTGATAGGCAAAGCCGTATTCTTCCTTTAAATATTTGCGTGCCAGCTGGCTCATATAGGGCCACGCGCTGGCCGGTTTGGCCGGGCACTCGTTGCAGTTGTACAGGCTGCCCGGGGCGCAGCGGCCGCCGCTTTCGGCCTGACAGGGGAAGGTGGCCACGCTGTCATAGCTTGTCTCATGCGGGGTGAAGGTCACACTGGTCAGGCTGTGCAGGCCGGTCTGGCCGAAGGGCATCAGGCTGAAGAACGGGCCATCCATAACGGTCATGCCGGTATTTTTCAGGCGTTCATCCACAGTGCACAAAATAATCTCGCACTTTTCGTACTTAATGCCGAACGGCGGCAGCCCCAACATAGCGTGCACATCGTTGACACCCGCGTAGGTTGCGTTCAGCAGATAGGGTGCCTCGGCGGTGGTGTCCCCCGCCGTGACCCGCCACGCGCTGCCCGCCTTCTCGATGCGGTCAGGCTTGTGGCTGTAGAGAATCTCTACGTTGGGCAGCGCCGCCAGCTTTTCCAAAAACCAGCGCTTGAGCACCTGCGCATCGTAGGTGTACTCTGTGGTCAGGAACGCGCCGTCACACAGGCCGGGGTTGAAATAGCGCTCCGGGGGCACATCGTCACAGCGGATATCTGCGGCGGCGCAGAAGCGGCGGAACTCGGCCGCGTTCGTCCACGAAAAATGCGCACTGGTGGCATATACCTGGTCAAATTGTGTGTGCAGGCAGAAGCCGTAATCCTCACAGAAACGTTCAAAATAGTGTGCCGACTTGATAGCCGTGGAGTAGCTGCGGGGGTAGTGATAGCCCATATGGACGCGGGCCTGATTGATGTAGGTTGCCCGCATAAAGGGCGCGGAGTCACGCTCCAGCACAAGGACGCGCTGCCCTGCCGCCCCGCATTTCTGGGCCGCGTACAGGCCGTACAGTCCTGCACCGAGGATGATTTTATCGTAGGTCATTTACATCCCTCTTTCCTTTGCATTTTCCATAGCCGTGGCACAGTCCGATCCCCGCTGCAGGGCAAGACCGATCACGCACTGCATATAGGGCAGAACGCTGATCATCGTGCGCATATACTCGCCGCAGGTGACAAAATAGGGGGAAAACACCGTGGTGAACATCAGGGAGAAAAACGCCGCCCACAGCCACGGGATCTTGCGCCGGCGCACCCACTGCACCGCCATCACGACCCCGGCAGCCACCGAGGCAACCATACTATGCCCGATACACAGCGCACCGAATACGCCGCAGTTCCAAAAGGAATACAGCTTAGCCAGCGGCATGGGCGCTTGCTTGCTTTCCCACGCATAACCGTGAAAATTTGTGACAGCATCCCTGCCCATCTGCATAGCCGTATCGTACAGATATTGCACCGGGTGCTTGTTAAAATACGTCCGCGCCGCTTTCTGCGCCCTTGCCCATCCAAAGTCCATCGCCGTCAGCAGAACCGCATCCTCATCGCCCGTTTCCGCTGTGCGACACATCGCCTCGGCCATCTCGGTATCCTCAAAATCCGGATAGTAGCCATAGCGGATCGCCACTACCATATCCTGCCGCGCCCCTGCAACCGTCATGGAAAACAGCCCGAATTGCTTTTGGAACACGGCACAGTACCCCAGCACCAGCACCAGCCCCGCAGCCAGCGCGGCCAGCATTTTCAGCAGATTGGTGCGCTCGGTCTTGCGGTCGGGAAATGCCAGCCGCAGAAGCAAAAACACCAGCAAAATCGCCCAATAGGTCAAAAATTGGGGACGCAGGAAAATCAACAGCTCGGTAAGCAGTACCGCCAGAAGCCCGTATTTCAGCTTTGTGGTGTGCAGATACTGCACAATGCAGTAGAAAAACGCTACCGTACCGGAAAGGGACAGCGACTCCGTCAACAAAACCGTGTCCCACCCTGCCACTGCGGAGGTTGTGGCATAAATAAATACGCACAGCTGCGCCCACGGGCTGCCCACACCGATTTGGCACAGAATCCTTGCCAGCAAAATCAGCGAAAGCATCGACAGCAAGATCTGAACCGCGCAGACAGCGTTCGGGTAGCCCTGACCAAAAATTGCCTGCATGGAATGCATAAACAGCGCATACAACGGCGGAACGCCCTGCGCCGCCTGCCCATGGAACAGATCCTTCAGATAAAAAACGCTGTAGGCATAGCTGTCCGTATACCAAACCGCCCAGCCCTGCCCTGCATATTGCAGCAGGCGGCTCAGGATGACCGCTGCCGCGGTGATGCGCCACAGCTTTTCCTCCGTCATTGCGATTTTCTTTCTGTTCATCGGTTTTTCTCCTTCCGGGCGGCGCAGCGCTTGCGGCAGGCATCGGCAACGGTCTGCAGCAGCATCGCCCCCATCATATACAGCCCGGGCAAAACGCCCAGCATCGTGCGCATATATTCGTCACAGGTGGCAAAATAGGTGGTCACCACCATCGAGCAGGTGGTCGAGAAAAACGCTGCCCACAGCCACGGGATCTTGCGCCGGCGCACCCACTGCACCGCCATCACGACACCCGATGCCGCCGATGCCACAAAGGCATAAAACACATAGACACGGTCAAAAACAGCGCGCAGAATCGGGTTCAGCGCCCGGGCGGGGGCGCTTTCCACAGGCAGGGCGTAGCCCTCAAACACATTGTAGCTGTCCACCTTCATAATGTGCAGCGTGTCCAGTAGGTATCGCGCGCGGTGCTGGCGGATGTAGCCGCCAGTGCCTGCAGCAGCCCGCGCCGCATTAGCGGTGTGTTTTACGGGTTGTACTTGCCTGCCAGCGCCTTCAGCAGCACCTGCATCAGGTCGCTGTTGCCCTTGAAGCCGCTGATTTTGGTGGGGGTCTTGCCGGTGGCTGGGTAGGCGCGGGTCACGGGGACCTCGCAGGCCTTCAGGCCCAGCTGGGTGGCACGGATGCTTAAGTACGCCAGCAGCTCATACCCGCTAAAGACATCGCGCAGCGGGCGGACATCGGGGTGGGTCAGGTACTCGCGGCTGTAGGCGCGGTAGGCGTTGGTGGTGTCGGTGAACCACTGGTGCGCGCCCAGACTGATGAGGGGCGCGTGAATCAGCCGCACGGCGGCATAGCGCACCAGCGGCGTATTGATGGCGTGGCCGCCGCGGATAAACCGGCTGCCCTGCACAAGGTCATAGCCCGCCTGCAGCTTGGCGATGAATTTGGGCACATCCTCAATGGAGTCCTTGTTGTTGCCGTCAATCGTCAGGATACCCTTATAGCCGCGGTCCAGCGCAAAATAGATGCCCATACGCAGCTGGGCGCCCTGCTTGCCGGGGCCGGTTTTCGTCAGCAGCGTGTTGACGTGGTACAGCTGCAGGGTTTCCTGCTTCATGCTGCCGTCGGTGGAGCCGCCGTCGCAGATGACAATGTCGCACAGGCGGTCAACGCCCGCCTTCTGGGCGCGGCCCAGCTCGGTCAGAATCCGCGCCCCTTCGTTGATTACCGGAATCAGCAGGCAGTAGTCACTGCGGCGGCCCTCAAATTCGGCGGCGGTGTAGTCCGGCACGCCGTTCAGATTTTTACGCTCGTACTCAATCATGCAAACACCTCCGCGATATAGTCCATCGTGCGGCGGATGGTGTCCACATCGGTGCAGGCCATCTCGACCGAGACAAAGCCGCGGTAGCCCACCGCGCCCAGCAGCAGCGCCAGCTCCTTGTGCTCGGGGCGGCGCTCAATCGGGGCCAGCCCCGGCTCGCTGATATGGACATGGCTCACATACTGCATATCATCAATGAAATTCTGCAGCTTTTCGCCCTGCGCCAGCACGGTCGACAAATCAAAGTTGACCGACAGGCCGGGGTTATCCAGCCGCTTGACCAGTGCAAAGGCGTCCGCCGTGTTGTTCAGATAGTTCGTGTACATGGGCGGGTTTGCCTCCAGCGCCAGATGCACACCGTACCGTGCGGCCAGATTGCCCGCCTGCATAAAGAACGCCTCGGCGGCGGCATCGTTGGCCCCCAGCGGGCGCATACGGTTTTTGGGGCAGCCGAATACCAGCGAGGGGCAGTTCAAGCTGTGGGCAAACTGGAAGGCCTGTGCCGTGTAATCAAGCAGCGGTTCAGCGTCGGCGGGGTTGAAGATATTGCCCTTCTGGCCGTACCAGATGCTTTGCAAACTGGGTACGGAGAAGCCCCAGCGGTTTTTGAGGTACCCGCCGAAAAGCAACGCACTGGTCAGATTTTCATACGGTGCTTCGGAAAAAATGCGGGTGGGGGCCAGTTCCAGCCCGGTAAAGCCCGCCTGCTGCATGGCGGCGTAGACAGTCTCGTCCTCATCCTTCTGCCATGCAATGTTGGAAATGGCCAGCTGATAGTTCGCCATATGTCAGTCCCTCCAGTCGCGCAGGAAGCGCGTTATATCGTCCAGTTCCTGTTGTTTGGTGCACAGGTAATCCCCGCTACCGCCCAGAATCTCCGCATAGCGGCTGCGCAGGTCATAGTCAAAGGGAGATTTTGCCAGCTCGTTGCGCCAGCTGCCGCCTGTCACGGCGGTGTAGACCTCGGCGGCGGTGATGGGCGGCGTGCAGAGGTGCAGCAGCTTCACACCGGCGGCGCGGGCCTTTTCAATATCCGCCCACAGGCGTCCCAGATTGTAGAACTGGTAGCGGCTGCGCGAATCGGTAAAGGCCAGCGCGTTGAAGTCATTCTGTGCAAAAAACGCCTTCAGGGCGGCTGTATCGGCGGTGCCGTTCAGCTTGTAAAAGCCGTTGTCCGTCAGCGTGTAGCCCATTTTGACAAGCTGTGATTTTTGCGCTAGCTCGTCATATTTTTCTGGTTTCAGCATGGCCGGGGTGAGGGTGTGCAAATCATACAGGAAGTTCTTTTTGATACCCACGCCGTACAGTGCCGGCAGACGCACGATGAGCGCTTCCGGGAAATCCTCCCGCACCCACTGCTCCAGTTGGAGGCGGTTTCTGCCGTAGGCGGGCAGGCCGTCCGCGGCGGGGGTGTCATCCTCATATTTGCCGCGGCTGTCCGGCCAGACGGCGATAGTGGAAATCAGCACCAGCTCCTGCGGCGCGATGCGGCGGATATTTTCCCGCGCTGCACGCATAACCGCCAAATCTGCTTCCGGATTCGCGTTGGCCAGAAACATCGCGGCGGGCACACCCGCATAGACGCAGAGCACCGGATGGCTGCCGTACTGCGCGGTGATATTGCTGCTGTGGCAGGCCGCCGCAAACGAATGCTTTGCCGCCAGATTGCCCCCCACGAACCCCGTGGAGCCGACAAGCAGATCCAAGGACATAGCTGATTCTCCTTTGCACATTTATACAAAATACATTATAGCGTATCGCAGCGAAAAAAGCAACGCCCTGCGCAGAATCGCGCAGGGCGTTGCTCCTTATAAAGCCTTTCCCTATGGGTGGAAGGCTCACTGTTTCAAAAACTCCTCAATGATCTTTAACCCGACCTCGCCCGATTTTTCCGGGTGAAACTGGCAGCCCAGCACACTGCCGTGGGTGGCGGCGGCGCAGATTTTGCGACCGCCGTACACAGTGTAGGCAAGGCAGTCCGCGTCCTCGGTGGGCTTGGCCTCATAGCTGTGGATGAAATAACACTCCTCGCCGGGGGTAAGCCCCGCCAGTGCCGTGCCCGCAAAGTCCGTGCGGTTTCCGCCGGGGTACAGCGGGTTCCAGCTGATGTGCGGCACCCGCTGGGGCTGGCCGTCGGCATCGGTGTCCGGTATTTTCACAACGTGCCCCGGTATCAGCCCCAGTCCGGCGTGCAGACCGAACTCCTCGGATTCATCAAACAGCATCTGCATCCCAAGGCAGATGCCCAGCAGCGGCGTGCCCGCGGCGGCCTTTTGGCGTATCGGCTCCACAAGGTCCAGCTTTTCCAGACCGTTCATACCGTCCCGAAACGCCCCGACGCCGGGCAGTACCAGCGCTTCCGCGGCCAGAATATCCGCGGCCTTGTCCGTAACCAGCGTCTCTGCCCCAAAATGCGCAAAGGCGTGCTGCACGCTGAGCAGATTGGACAGGCCGTAGTCAATAATTGTCACCTTCATACCCGGCGCACCTCCACTCCGCCTGCGCGGATGTCATCCTTCAGCTCCTGCACGGTTTCCTTTTTATAATGCAGCACCGCAGCGCAGGCCACGGCGCCCGCGCCCGCATTGGCGGCGTCCACAATATCGTCCCCGCAGCCCACGCCGCCGCCGCAGATAACCGGCACGTTGACGGCTTTGGTCACGGCTTCAATCAGCTCTAAGTCCATGCCCTGCTGCAGGCCCTCGTTGTCCACGCTCGTCAGCAGGATTTCTCCTGCGCCCAGCGCCACACCGCGCTTGGCCCACTCCACCACATCATAGCCGGAATGGGCGCGGCCGTTGTCATAGTAGGCCTCCCACTTGCCGGGCCATGTGCGGCTGCGCTTGGCCTGAATCGACAACACCATGCACTGGCTGCCGAAGGCCTGCGCCACCTCGGTGATAAGCTCCGGCCGCTTGATGGCCGCGGTGTTGATAGCCACCTTGTCCGCGCCCATCGACAGGATGTGGCGCACATCCTCCACGCTGCGCAGGCCGCCGCCCACGCAGACGGGAATATACACATCATCGACCGTTTTGCGGACAATGTCACTCAGATTGTTGCGGTTGTACAGGCTGGCCACAATGTCAATGTAGAGCAGCTCATCAATGCCGTCCTCATAGTATTCCTTCGCAAAGGCGTTGGGGTTGCCCAGCTTGCGCAGCCCCTCCAGCTGGATGCCCTTGACAAGGTTGGTGTCCTTGACGTCCAGACGGGCGATCAGGCGGATCTTTTTCTTCATGGCAAAACCTCACTGCTCGTGGTGCGTGCCGCGCGGGTCGCCCCACAGAACCTCGCTGTCGCCCTCATAGGGGGTGTGGCGCAGCTTCCACATATTGTCCTCCCACTTCCAGAGGTGCGGGCTGCGGAAGCGGTCGGCCAGGTCCATAAAGTAATCGCGGTCCATCCGGGGCTGCTCAAACAGCTGGCTGGCCCACGGGAAATGCTGCCGGTCAAGGGACAGATACTTGAAGATTTCCTTCTCAAAGCGGTCCGGGTATTCGCCATCAAACTTCTTGCACAGCGCTTTGCCCTCGTCCAGCGTGATTTCCTCGTTTCGGATTTCCTGCGCAGCATCGTAGGTTGTGCGGCCGATGCCGTACTTGATGTAGGTGGTGTAGTAGAAGAAATCGTCGATTTTATCGTCAATCGAATTGTACTTGGAGTAGGTGCCCTGTGTGCGCTCCGGCGCAGGGCGGAAACCGCCGTGCTCAACGCTGTAGTAGTACGCGCCCTGCGGGTGCCATTTTTCGTAATAGCCCAGATACCGCACCTGAATGTGGTTTTTCTCCAGATTTGAGGTTTCGGACGGCAGATAGATGGCCAGATCCGCCTTGTCCACCTTGTAGTCCTCCTCCAGCTGGCGCAGGCTGACGC
>ERZ1034925.1041-NODE-1041-length-10347-cov-25.584726_pt1 | contig 10347 bp, 6 predicted proteins | sample MGYA00520687_ERZ1034925 | MGnify/ENA primary metagenome ERZ1034925 (study PRJEB33766, sample SAMN09781758) | gut metagenome | biome: gut microbiome | host: Homo sapiens | place: Madagascar | study: EMG produced TPA metagenomics assembly of the PRJNA485056 data... | reverse complement strand
GTATTCAGAAGTATTTGGATTTGATGGCGGGAAATTAGATGATAGTTCTTATGATAAAATTTCTAAAAAAATGCAAGAACAACGTATGGTTGAATTAACTTTGGGTTCTGCAATGGCAATGGAAGGATTAAGACAACAACAGCAACAAATGCAAAATGATATTATGAATCAACAAATTATGATTAATCAACAAACAATTGATAATATAAATCAACAGATGATAAATCAACAGATGATGCAACCACCAATGGGATTTTAATCTGTTTAATTAAATAAAACTTAAATCACAAATTATTTCTTTAATAATTTAGGGTTGGTCCATTTGTATCTTAAGCATGCTTTGTCAATGAGTTCTAATCCCATTGCCTCATAAAAATTAGCACCCTCAACTGTTGAAGTTAATTCAAAGGTTTTGTTATAAATCTTTTGTAATGATTTAAGGATATTTTTACCGATGCCCTTGTAAGGTCTATTCCTTTCAATATGTTTGCAATCAGGTTTTGTTTGCAACAAGTCAATTTCATCACCTGTACAAGATGAATGTGATGTCATTGTTAAACCTAAAATCTTATCACTTTTTAAATCTCTGAATCCATTTTTTTGAGCCGTTAAAATGTAGATTTTTTTGTTTTGTGCCTGCCAATTGTTTTCAGCTTTTAGTTCGGCATAGTCCGAAATGTTTTTTGCTATAAATTGTCCATACCAGCCAGTACCTACTTTTTGTACTGCTTTCAAGTCTTTATCGTTTTTAGGATCAAACTCTACGAAAGATGCTTTTACATTATCATAACTATTTGTTTCATTATTGTATTTTTGTAATTTTACATTATTTATAAATCTAGCACCAAAATTAATGCTATTATAGTTGTTCGTAATCATATTGGTATTAATGTTGATAAAAATATTTTTTGCTAGTAAGTACAAGTTTATGCTATAATTTGTTTGAAAGTTATATGTGAGGGCATTATGAAAAAGATTTTAATATTAGTAGCAATGATAATATTGTCTAATGTTTCTGTTTTTGCAAGTGGTATGTATTCAATTGAAGATTTGAATGGTATGAATATTCAAGCGAATAGTTCTATTTCTAAATCAGACTATAAAAAAGCACAAAAAATAATGAAAGAAATTTATGAGAAGACAACAAAAGGTGTAAATAATGGAAAAGGACCATTCTATGCAGAAATTTATAATGAAAAAGGACATTTAGTTGCATCTTCATCAAATAGTGTAGTAGAAGATAAATGTTGTTTATGCCATGCAGAAGTTAATGCTTTAAGAAAAGCACATGCAAAGTATAAAGATTATAATTTAGCACCTAAAAATTTGACTATATATGTAAATGCAGAACCTTGTATTATGTGTGCAGGTGCTATTATGTGGTCAGGTGTAAAAACTGTGTATTTTGGAGTTCCATCTAGTGATGTTGAAAGAATTACAGGTTTTGACGAGGGTTACAAACCTGATTGGATTAATGAATTCAAAAAAAGAGGTATAACAGTTTACGGTGGTATTGAAAAAACTGCTGGTGAAGAAGTTCTTCAAAATTATGTAAATTCAGGTAAAAAGATTTATAAACCGACAAGATAAAGTTTTATAATATAAAAAGGGCTTTTTATAAAGCCCTTTTTTAATGGCAAATTTATTTTTTATGATTGTTATCAATAGTATGTACGTGCAACAATCAAGTATTTATTCAAATAGACAATATACGTTTCCTCAATTTGGTTCTTACAAAACTACTTTTTCTAAGAAGTTGGAAGAAGTAATTGCTAAGAAAAAAGTAAATAATGAAGATAAAACTTTCTTGTCTAGAGAATTGAATAATATTTTAGATGGTAAATTAAGTAAACGTTTTTTGGGTGAGGGTGTTGATGGGCAAGTTTATAAGATTGATGATAAATTTGTTATGAAGACTTTTCATTCTATTATACCAGAAGATGTTAAATTCGATTCTTTTGGGAAAAAACAATTTGCAAGTTTAAAGAGTTATTATGGTGAGCCAGTTGCTAAATTCTCAGATATAACAATTTTAAAGAATGTTTCATCAACAGGAAAACATGTTCCGGTTGGTGTACCTGATAATATTGCTATAAAAAGTTCTAAAGACGAATTCATAACATATTATGAAAAATATTATTTACCAAGATTTGCTGATTTACCTCAAAAATCTTATAATTGTTTAGCTCAAGATTTGAATAGATTAAACAAAATGGGTAGAGGTTTGAATAATTTTAAATTTGATTATTTTAATCCTAATAATTTTGTTTTAGTTGGTAAATCTCTAAGAATTACTGATGAAATATTTAAAACTTTTAAACCAAATGAGAATACTACTGCAAAGATGTTAGGTATGTTTTTAAAAGATATGAATAGAAATTGTGTTGCGGTTTATAATAAAGATGTTGTGCCAGAAAGAAAAGAAATTCTTAAAAAAGTAATTTTATCGGGTATGAATTCTAATTTACCGTTGGGAAAAAATGATAAAGATAGAGAAATTTGGAAATATACTGTAAATAATTTGTGTAGAATAAAAACTCCTGCAAGTAATATGATAAAAGAATTAGACTTGATTCAAAAAACTTGCCTTAGTCCAAAATCAAGAGTTCAAAAAACTGAAAAATATTTAGAAGAGATAATGTAGAAAATAAGTAAACTTTTGTAACGAAAAAGGTTTCTATCCTAAAGAAACTGTAGAAAACGGCCGTTAGTACATGCAACTATGATTAGATTTATGTGAATAAGAAAGGACGTGTAGAATGGCAGACGGAAAATTTAAGATTGCTGGTTCCACAACAGGTAATTATTATGTTATGAAAAATGGTAAGCGAACTTATTTTGATGCTAATCATAAACCTATGGATGAGAATGTCTTTTTAAAGGCTGAAAATGCAACAATCGATAGAAATAATTCTATGCGTAAAAAAGAACATGTTGATGCAAAATCAAATCTTGTTAAACAATATTATCCAGGTTCAAAAACTGGTAGATATTATACTGTTAATCCTAAAACAGGACAAAAAACTTATTATGCGTCTAATGGTAATCCAATAAAAGAATCATATTGGTTACAAAAAGAACAAGAAGCTGTTGAGGCTGCAAAGAATAAAGGTAAATCAAAAGGTACAGAAAAAACTGAGAAAAAAGGTTTTTGGGGCAAATTATGGGATCATGCAAAATCTTTTGGTAAAGGTGTTGTAAAATCTGTAACCAAAGCATTTACTGACGAAAATGGTAAATTTAGTTGGAAACAAACTTTAAAAACAATAGGTACTGCAGCTGCTGTAACAGTGGGTGCTGCATTATTAGTTGGTGCTGAAATCCTTACTGCAGGACAAGTTACTTGGTTGATTGTTGGTGCTGGTGTTGCAATTGGTGGTACAACTATTGCAAAGGGTGCTATAAATTATGCAAATGCTAATACCTATGAAGAAAAATTAAAAGCAACTGAAGAAATGGGTGAAGGTACTGGTGAAATTGGACAAGCTATACTATTCAAAAAAGGTATCAAAGGTCAAATGAGCAATGCTGCTGCTGTTGGTCGTACAGCAAAAATGGAAGCCCTTGCAAGTGGTAGTGGACGTTATGTCGCTAGTTTGAAAGGTGCTGGAGCAGGTTTGAAATCAATGGTACCAAGTCCAAAACAAATGTGGGAAGGTACAAAAAATGGTGCAAAAACTGCTTATGATACAGTTAGACATCCTGTTCGTACAACAAAAAATATAATAGAAGCTAGAAGAGCAAAATCTTGGGAAAAAGCAGATATTCAAGAACATATTTCAGGTGCAAAAACCCATGAAGATATTGCTGCTATTAGAGAACAAGTTAATAAAAGCGAAACCTTATCTGTAAAACAAAAGGAAAAATTTAACAAGCAACTTGATAAAGCAGCAGAATCTGCTACCCATGAAGATTTAGCGGCTTTAAGAAAAAATGCTACAGAAACAGCAGCAAATCCTAGTGCTAAGAAATCTGAAATTACTAAGGCTCAAAAAGAATATGAAAATGGTATTAAACGTTCTGTTGATAGAGATGCATTAACAACTAGAAGAGATGAAATTGTTGGTGATGCATATAATAGACAAGCTAAAATTGATGAAGTTGCTAAACTTAAAGAAGAAGAATTAAAACTTCTTGTTGAACAAAAAGTTTATGCTCGTAAACATGAAAATGCTGAAATATTAGATAGATATGATAATGAATTGATTCAAGGTATTAAAAAATCAGAAATCCCAGAAGCAACAAAAACAAAACTATTAAAAGATTTAGAAGAAGTTGGAGTAAAACCTTTATCTAAAGAATCTATTGCTCGTATTGAAGAAGCAAGAATGGATGGAACTCCTGCTGGAAAAGAATTAAAAGCTATCAATGCTCGTTTAAAACAAATTGATAAACTTCAAGAAACTGAATTTAATGGTTTGATTAACAAGGCTGAATTCAAAAAAGGCTCATGGACATCTAGACAAGTTAAACGTATTCGTGGCAAAAAAGGTGAATATGAAACAATTGAAGCTAGAATTAAAGCTGAAGTTAAAAATCCAGAATTACGTGAACAATTGTTGACAAAATTAAAGAATAAAAAACAATTGCTAGAAGATATTAACAATCTTAAAAAGCATCCTAAAAAAGGTGAATATGAGGATTTAATTAAACGTGCTGATGATGAACTATCTTTAGATTTGATTGAAAAGAAATTAGCAAGTGATCATCATATAATTAATTCTAGAACAAGTAAAGCAGAACGTTCAGATTTATATAGACAAATATTTGCTAAAAAACATTCAATTAACCCTGAAAAATACCCTAATATTGAAGCTAAACTTGAAGCAAAACAACTTGATGCAAAATTAAAAGACGCTAGAAAAGAGTTAAAAAGACTTGAAACGGAAAGAGATGCCGCAAGTGCAGAGATTGATGCAAATAAAGCAACTTCAAGAAGTAACACTAATGAAGTAATCAATCGTAATGGCAGAATTGAAGAACTAAAAGGTCAAATATCTAAACTTGAATCAGAAGTTAGAGAACTAAATAGTACAAAAGCTGAAACTATTGTAACGAGAACAACTGAAACGAATGCTCGACAAGGTGCTATAGAAGAAATGAATAACCAAAGTGCTGTTGCTGAAGGTTATAGAGGACAAGAGGCTTATTATTCAAGACAAGCAAGAGTATTCAGACAAAAACAAGAAAAATTAAACACTCTTAATGATGAAGTTTCTACGTTAAACAAAGAACTTGTTTCTCAAAAACAATTGTTCCGTAATAGACAAGAACTTAATGAGTTATCAGCTCAAAATAAAAAATATGGAACAGATATTAATAGACTTGCTAAAAAATATGCTGAACAAATGAAAAAAGACGGTAGATATAAGTTTATGTCTGAAGAACAACGTATAAATGCAGCAAGAGAATATATCTTGGATGGTGAAGCTACATTTAATGGTAAAAAGATTGTCTTTAGTGATAGTCGAGGAGTTAAATATCCAAAACAAAGTATTCAAGATAAACGTTCTGCTCAAGCATTTAAGCAAAATATTGAAAGAATAAATGAATTAAAAACTGAAAATGTTAAACTTGAATCCTCACTTGGACAAAAGGATATAACAATGGAACAAATACAGGCAAATGAAGTTAAATTAAAGGCAAATGAGGCTGAAATAGAACGTCTTGGTGGTAAAGATAAAAATTACGATTCGCAAATTAAAGATGCTGAATTTGAACAAAATACTGCTAAAGGTCGTGCCGAACAAGCTGAACAAGAATTGTCTGTTGTTAAACAAGAACGTGCTCAACATGGACAAGAAATTCAAAGATTAAATAAAGAAATTCGAGAGACTGAAACTTCTATAAGAACTAAAGAATCTGAATTACAAAAAGCAAGAAGTGAACAAGGCGAAAATTCTCAACGTGTTCAAGAATTACAAAATGAAATCAAAGAAATTAGTCGTGGTTTACCTGAAAAACAAGCAAAATTGAAAGAATTACAAGAAAAATATATTAAAGCAGAAAAGAAAATTAAAAAACTAGAAACAGCAAAAAGAAAGAATAATGAAGTTTTGGAAGAAGCAGACACAAAAGAACCAAAACGTGGTTGGGGTGCAATTCCAACAATGATTGTTGCAACCGAAAATGTTGCTCATACTGCAGATACTTTACAAACTGGTGTCGAAGCACTTATGGCATTGGCTGCAGAAGATGCTCAAGAAGAACAACAGGTAACAGAAGATGAACAAGTCGCAGAAACAGAACAAGAAACAGGCGATGATGTCGAACAAATCGGTGATGCACCTGAAGATGAAGCAACAGCAACAGATGAGGCAACTTCTGACACTTCAACTGATACTTCTAATGATTCATCAACTCCGGTTTCTGATAGTGCAACACCTGTAACTGGTACACCAAGCAATACTCCTGTAAATGGTGGTAACTCTTCAACCCCAAAAGCTGAAGATAAAAAAGCAGAAAATAAAAAGGTTGATGACAAAACTAATACACCTACTACAGAAGAGAAAAAAGAAGAAAAACCTGTAACTGCAGAAGAACCAACTGTTGATAATGATAATAATTCAGTTAACGATATTACTATCAAAACTTATATCAATGGACGTGATGAAAGTGGTGAACTTCGAGATATTACACCAGCAGAAAGACTAATCTTAACAGAACAAATTCAAAATGCTAAAAATATTGATGATGTTGCCTTGATATATTCTGAAATGCGTTCATTCAATAAATTCGATGGTCGTAGAAACTTAAGACGTGCATTAAAACAAAAACGTAAAGAGATTGAAGGCAAACATAATAATTATTATGCAAGAATGCAAAGAGTAAATAATGATAATGCAACATTAAATGTAACAGAGGCTGATAGATTATTAGCAAAAACAAATGAATCTTCAACAGAAAATCTTTCTAATATGAGTACTGTTAAAAAGAAATTCGGAATGTTTAGAAGTCCAGAATATTTGTTGAAATCTGATAATGCTGACATCGGCATATTAAATCAAGGAACACCAATAACTGATTCTCCGGTTATTAATAAAACTAATTTGTTTGCACCAACGGATGCTTTAGCAAAAGAAAATGCAGCAGCACCTGAAACAACTAGCGAAGCAAGTTTAAATGTTGAAACGACTTCAATATCAGTTGAGCCTTCAGTCAAAAATGCGTCAGATGCAACATCAGTTGAGCCTTCTGTTGAAAATGCGTCAGATGTAACATCAGTTGAGCCTTCTGTTGAAAATGCGTCAGATGTAACATCAGTTGAGCCTTCTGTCGCTCAAGTAAAAGAAGAAACAACTGCTTCACAAACTGACATGGCACAAGCCGATATTCCTGATGATGAAGTAAAACACAAGTTAGATATTGATAATGGATGGGGTGACCTAGCATAATTAAAAATTCAAGATAGCATAAAAAAAGAACCGGCACTTTCTAAAGTAGCCGGTTCCTTTATCTTTTGTAATTATTAGTCAGTATATAGTGGTGCAAGTTTCTTCTCTTGTTGAGGAATTACACCTTCTTCGATTGGTAAATATACTCTGTAATCAATTACAGGGAAACAGTTATCAATACTTTCGATTTCCTGTAATTTACCTTCATCAATGTTGCCTGCTTCAATCATATCTGCGATTAAACTGAATCTGTCAACGTGTTCATTAAATCTGTCTGTTGCATAGTCTTTTGCTTGCCATGTTGTAATCAAGAATGGCCAATCTGAACTTTGTAGTAACAAGTTTTCTCTTGCTAATTGATTTAATGCTCTATGAAGTAATTTATCTTCTGGTATTTTTTCATATTTAGAAACAATATCTGTAATACGTTTTTCACAAGAATGAATAATAGGCCACATCCATTCTGTTAAGTGGTTTTGCCATACATAGAAATGTCCACCTTGTCCCCAAGAACTTTCAGGAATTTGGATTGCTTCTTTTGGTGGATATTTAGTTACATATTCACCAGCAGTCATTCTTTCTACGTCTGGAATATATTGGTTGAATTTTTTAATAACTTGTTTAATAAATTCAACACCTTCAAACCACCAGTGTCCGAATAATTCTGTATCAAATGATACCATTACTAAACCTTCTTTACCGTTGTGAGATTTTTTGTAATCATTCAACAAATGGTAAATCATTGTTGTATAGTGGTCTGAATTTTCGTTAATTTTATTTAATGCTAATACTGGATCATATAACATTTTGTCACCTAAATCTGTTTTAGATGAAGTTATTCTCCAATAGTGCATACCAGATTTGTCGTCTTTTTTGTGGAATTCTCTGAATACACCATCTCCTGGATAACCATCTGCTGCTGACCAAACTTGGTAGCCTGCTCTATCGTTTCTACCCATTACTGCAACTTGTGCATCTGGTAACCAGTATGCTGAATATGTATCATATCCAGTTGCTTCTCTTTCTGGTAATGGAATATATTCAATGTTTCCGTAAACACCAATTACACGTCTGTTACCAATTGAGTTACCACCCTCAATAACATGTGATTCTGTGAAGAAGTATTCAATATCGTTATTTTGTAGTGTCACTTCAATAGCAGGACGCCAATGTTTTTTACCATCTTTTCCTACATATTCATAACCTTGTCTGTATGCACATTCAGGTAACCAGCAACCTTTTGCTTTTTTACCAAACAATCTCTTTGTTGTATCAGAACCAACTTTGAACTGAGCATTCAAGTTGTTGTCTGTTGCTAACAATGGAGAGAAGCCGTGTGTGGCACCTGATGTTGTAATTTCAATACAACCCAAGTCTTGATACTTTTTGAAGTATTTAATTAAATTCATTTCGTATTTGTTTACAAAATCATCTCTTAATTTGTTCCATAAATCGAAATAATATTTTGCTAAATATTTTAAGTGTTGAGAATGTTGCACTTTTGGATCAGGATATCTTTCCAAATCTTTTGATACCGCTTTTATTTGTGCATCAATGTATTTTACGAAACCATGTTGTAAATGTTCATCATTTAACTGTTCTGCCAAGATAGGTGTGATACCAACTGTTAATTTTGCCTTGATACCTTCGTCCCATAATTCAGATATTGCATTTAAAAGGGGAACGTATGTTTCAGCCATACATTCATATAGGTTTTCTTCACCGAATGGCCACATACCTGCTTTTCTATAGTATGGCAAATGGCTATGTAACATAAATACGAATTGTCCTACTGACATGTGTTTTGCCTCCATGGTTTTTAGTATTTTATATTTTATACTTCTCTATTATTATACAGTATCTTAATAATCAGTATAGTATAAATGTTTAAAAAATATAATGCTATAGTATTAATTCTAGTGAATAATGTTACAAAATTTAATGTAATTTAAAATATAAATCTTATATACATTTGTAATAATCTCTAATTTGAGCATGCCATATTTTTTAAATATTGTTTGTGAATTACAATTTTTATGAAAATACTACATTTAAATGATGTAGTACATGACTTAATTTGATATAGTACAAATGGGAAATGTTACTTAAACATGATGGGATATTAATTGGAGAGGAATGTTATGTTACAGGATGTATTTTATCCACAAAATAATGGGGAGTTGTCGGATTCTATTACACAAAACTGGACAGAACAGGCGTTAGAATGTTACAAACTTAGTGGAAATTGTAAAAAATGTTCAATTTCAAAAGGTAATTATTCTTTTGTTTGCCAAATGCCTAAGGTCGTAGAAGTTTTAAAATCTGTGTATGGTGAACCTAAAATTTAAGAGTTAAAGGTCTTATGTTAACAGAGAGCGAGAATGTTAATTATTAAAGGGGAAAGAGGTAATTAACAAGTTTGATTGGTGCTGAATTTTCAGCACCTTTAATTTTTGTGGTTTTTAAAATTGTAGTCAGATTCTGCCTGAGAATAGATGTAAATATAAATTGTTTAATTTTAATGCCTCATTTCTTTGACCGCAAAGTGAATTTTGGGTAGGGCATAAGCCCGCAACTAGGAACAAAACTACGTTTTTGCGACTAGCCAAATGATTTAAGAAGAACATGAACGTAGAAATTTAACAAATAAAAAAATAAAGAGATTCCGAAATCCTCTTGAATTATTGTTTCACACTACGCAGTCGCTCATTTTATTTGCTCTGCAAATATTATTCGCTATGCTCCGTGCTACTTCGAGTTTCGGACTGCGTCCTCACTCTACACAAAATTCGCAAATTCGGAATGACGAAAAGACAATAATCATAAAAAGGTTATCCAAAAATCCAACTGTCGTGCTGAACTTGTTTCAGCATCTATTTACAAAGAGATTCCGAAATCCTCTTGAATTATTGTTTCACTTACCTCTCATAAAACAATACTTAATTGTTTTATT
>ERZ1034925.1039-NODE-1039-length-10358-cov-9.128700_pt1 | contig 10358 bp, 8 predicted proteins | sample MGYA00520687_ERZ1034925 | MGnify/ENA primary metagenome ERZ1034925 (study PRJEB33766, sample SAMN09781758) | gut metagenome | biome: gut microbiome | host: Homo sapiens | place: Madagascar | study: EMG produced TPA metagenomics assembly of the PRJNA485056 data... | reverse complement strand
GTCCATGACCGAATGCGGCTCTGTATCCAAGTGAGAAGATTACACCGTTTCTGCCAATGTTTCTGAACATTGCTTGAGCATAACCTGTTGAACGCTCACCCCAACGTTTTTGAACACCAATACCGTATTGAATATATGGTTTTACAGACAATTGCGGCAAGCTTGTTTCAACTGCGTCGAATTTTGTTTTATCCATAATATTCCACATAAAATCTACACCCAAATAAGGTTGCCAACCGTCTTTCAAGTTCCCGACAAATCTTAATCCCGGAGCAAGTTGAATTGCATTTAGTGGATCTGAATTTATTCTCAAACCTGCAGCATTCGTATAATTGAAAGTGTCAACCAATGAATATGAAATCATCATGTGAGGTTGGATTATGAACTTGCTGTTAAATAATTCCCAGTTATACCCTGTCTTTAAAGCTGTACCGATTGACCACATTCCGAAGTCCTCTGAGCCATACATTGTGTTTGCATCAACTCCCGAAAGCCCTGATGCAATTGTCCAACCGCCGAACCAGTTGCCTTTATACAAAGTTCCTGTCAAACCAAGTGTACCACCGTTTTGCCATAAACTATTGTGGTTAAAAACTTGGTGAGAACCGTTATAGCCAATGTACGCGCTAAATACACCATCAAAACCGTTGCGAAATTCTTTAATTGATGTATCTCCGCCAAAGAATGTTCCATACATTACGTTAGAAACTTTTGGACCGTTTTTAAGATGTACGTTTTCAAATGATGAATAAGGTCTAGCCCACATGCCGGCACGTTCTTCCGGAATTACACCTGAAGAAGATGCAACTGAACCGAAACCATCACCGTCATAAGCATATTTGTTGTACATTTTGAGAGCTTGGCGTTGCTCACGAGTCATAAGCATTGTCATATCCATGTTTGAAAATGCTTGATCATACGCATTCAATTGGTTAAAATATCCACCTAATTGAGCTGCAACAGGTGCAACCATAACCGCAGGGTTTATGTTTTTGTAATCGCTTGAATTTCCTCTTGTGAATTCGAAATTCCCTTGAGTTGGGTCGTAAGCTACACCATATTTGAAAAGTGGTGAATATGCAACTTCTGAAACAGTTGTTGAAATATGCGATTTTAATGAGTCATCATTTACAAAATTAATTGTAGTGTTATCGGTTTTTGCATCACTCAAAAGGTTAATTCCGCTGACATTAAGTTTCACATCATCGTTTGCAAAGTTATATGTGTTTGCAGAAATTGTATCCATTTTGCTGTTTGCCAAATCGGCATCTACTGCGATGTTTGAATCTGCATTCAATGACAAAGCTTCAAGGTTAATCGGATTTACGGCACCATTTGCAACTGTCAACGTACCACCATTGAATACAAGTGAATTGTTACCGTTTGACAAATAGTTATCATTTGAAAATCCTACCATACCGGAATTTAGGTTGTATGTCACATCTTGAATTTTATTATTATGAATTGTTCTGGAATTTTCGTTTGTCAAAGTCACAGGGTCGACAATTCCGTTATATGTAATTGTACCGTCGCCTTTCATTGTAATTTCATTTGCAGTATTTGCCGAGCGAATGTCATTGTCAATTGTGATTGATTTTGAATTTGCAGTTGTTAAATTAACTTTGGAATTACCTTCTCCGTCAAGATAAATCGCGTTTGTATCAAGTGCTGAGCCGTCTGTTGCTTCTCCAGCTGTAACATTTGAAATTGCAATATCATGGTTCATTGCAGAAATATTCAATGTTCCATTGTCTTTTACTGTTAAAGCACCTTTTGTATTTTCAGAAGTCTTAAAACCGTTAATATTGGCGTCAGTAAATTCAAGAGTCTGTCCGTCACTTATGATTATTCCAGAGTTTTCGCCACCTTTAATTGTGTAACCGTTACCGTTTACTGATAGTTTTGTTCCGCCTAAATTTCCAGTCCAACCTTTTTCTAAGCCGGAACCAGTGATTTCAATATCATTTTGGGCAGAAAAACTTCTCTCATCTTGCAAATTGATATCGTGTTCGCCGATTTTGTCTGTTTGGTTTACTGCAAGAGCAAATCCGTCAATCTTTACTGCTTCACCGTTTTCAGTATATCTGTCGACTGTTGCGTTTGTGCCGTCGATTTTTACGGTGTATAAGTAGTCGTTTGTAAGGACATCTAAACCGTTTTTAGGTGTTTTAATTTGCAGATTATCCAAACCTGTAAGTGTTGCAGATATTGAATTTGTTCCATCTGCCATATCAGACATCATATTAACTTCTGAAAGGTTTAGATTTCCGTTTGCTGTCTTTGCCAAAATTCCATCAGCCAAAGCTTCTGATGTAACATCAACGTCGAGTTTTAGGTTTCCGTTGTTTGATGTAAGGCTGTTTAAGTTCATTGCTCCCAGTTTGCCATTGCGAAGATCAAGAGTTGAACCTTCTGCTAATGTTAAATCTGTTCCGTCGAGATAATTTTCTGATGATGGTTTTATTGTTCCACTGTTTACATTTACGGCTAACGCTCCGGCGTCCGGAGTAACAGCCCCGTTTAATAAAATAGTTCCTTTGGTGTTAATAGTTCCGTTTCCGGCAATACCACCGTTAAAAGTAATTCTTCTTCCGTCTTCTGCATAAATATTTGTAATTGATTTGTTCTGATAGATATCATTTCCTTTTTCAGCAGTGTTGCCAGAGAAAGTTACGTCTTTGTTTTTTGCAATAATTGATGCCTGTGTGTTTTCCAGACTAATTGCACCACCGTTTTTGACGGCTGTGTTGTTAATAAAATTTGAATCTGTTATAGTCGTTGTTTCTTTGGAGTTGTCGAGGGATAGGGCGTAAATTGCACCACCGTCTTGCTCTGATTTATTGCCAGTAAAGTCTGAATTTTTAATATTCTGATTTCCAATAAGCGAATAAATAGCTCCGCCATTTCCATTTGTTTCATTATTTGTAAAACTTGCTTCTTCAATGTTCAAATCTCCCATTAAAGAAAAAATTGCACCGCCACCAAGTCCAGAACTCTCTTCGTTTCCCTTACTGTTTTCATCTGAAACTGTTTTGTTTGTATGGTTGTTGTAAAAGTTCGAATTTTTAACTGTTAAAGTGCTGTCTGTGTAAATCGCACCGCCTGCTGCATCAGATTGGTTGTTATAAAAATTAGAGTTTTGAACTGTCAAATTAGCATTAACTTTTTGCTCTGTGTCGCTGACATTTGCGATTGCACCACCGGTTCTTTGAGCTGTGTTGTTGGTAAATGTTGAATTTGAAACAGCTAAACTTCCCACATTGAAGATTGCACCCCCATCGTTGGCACTATTTGAGTTGAACGAGCTTGAATTAATATTTAACGTATTTGTGAATTGGTTGTTCATGATGGCTCCGCCACCACCGGATTTGTCGGTTGTTTTGTTATTTTCAAATATAGAATTTTTTATTTCTTTCAAATTGGCGTTTAAAGTTAAAGTTTCATTGCGAACATCACTTGTAACTATTGCTCCGCCTGCGATTTTAGCTTGGTTGTTTGTGAATTTCCCGCTAATTGAAGAGATTTCTCCAGCATTTACAATTGCTCCGCCATAACTTGCCGATGTGTTTCCGTCAAAAATCCCGTTGATTGAACCGATTTTTCCGCTGTTAAAAATAGCACCACCAAAACTGTTTTCGTCAGTTGTGCTGTTATTTGTAAAAGTTGCGTTTATCGTATTAATTATTGCAACATTTGTTATTGCTCCACCGGCTAATGTGGCTGAGTTGTTTGAATAAACTTCATTTTCTATTGCATCAATTATGCCTGAATTGTATAAGCCACCGCCGTTATACGCCTTGTTTCCGGAATAAGTATTGTTAGTAAGGGATTTGATTGAACCGGTGTTTAAAATTCCTGAACCGTAACCGTCTTGGACATTACCTTTGGCAGAAATATCAATGTTTTCAAAAGTTTTGCCACTTATGACATCTGTTTTTTCTGTGTTTGTAATTCTTTCATCAGCCGCAAAAGAAATATTAACAGACGCCAAAACCGCTGAAAGTGCCAAAGTTAATCCTAATAAACGCTTATTCATAATTCCTCTTCAATTCTTTTTGAATAATTGAAACGGTCTATCCACCACTCACTATTCACAATTCACCATTGTATCATTATAGTTTTCGTTCGTGAATAAGTCAATATGTTAAGTGTCAATCAATGGGTGTATTTTCTTGTCATTATAACGTTGTTGTTCTCGTCATAAGCGTATTTGCCGAGCCAATGAGCAATCAATTTTCCTTGCGGGTTATAAATAAAAGTTTCTTCCTTAGATACCCTTAACCCCATATTTATCAGAGCCCCCGAAATAGTGTATTTGTAAGATTTGTAAGGATAATTCAAGCCGTTTCGCTCTTCAATGTGAGTCAAATGACCTGTCTTATCATAATAAAAAACGTGAAATTTGTCTTGATTATAAAGTACTGCATAGCTTTCGTCTGAGAAAAATGCCAGAGTTCTGTCCTGCAAACTTAAATTTCCCAAATATGATTGTCTGATGTTTTCCTGATAATTTTTGTCAACTATGTTTTCAGAAATAAGTTGGGTGTTGAGTTGGATTGCAGGTGATTTTGTAAGCTCTTCTCTTGCGGATTCGACATTGTAGCTAACCCCACCGGAGATTATAGTTTCCGCCGAGCAAGGTAGAATTATAAACATCAAAATTACGAGAAAAATTTTACGCATATTCTTATTTTATATTGCAAGTTTTTGATTTGTCAATATAATGTAAGTAAAGAAGTAAAAATAACTTAGCGGCATTCGCTGCAGTTGTTTCGGTAGGTTGGGCATACTTGCCCAACGTCGCAAAAAAATAGTAGTAGGGGTTCTCCCCCAACATCAAAAACAGAAAGTAGGTCGGTATAGCAATGCCGACAATAAAAATAAATAAGAGGAATCATTATGGAAAAAGTTATTCAATATGAAACACACGGAACTTGTTGTCGCTTAATGCAAGTAAAATTTAATGATGATGGAACAATTGCTGATGTAGATTTTTTAGGGGGTTGCCCTGGGAATTTGCTCGGTATTAAACATCTTGTCAAAGGAATGAAAATTGATGATGTAATCGCAAAATTTTCAGGTATAAAATGTGGTGACAAGTCAACAAGCTGCCCAGATCAATTGGCAAGATGCCTAAGCGAGATCAAAGCAAAGTTGTAAGATATTTTTATGAAAAATAAAAGTTTTGCACAAATTGTTTATAAAGTTGCACAAAACCCAAACCAAAACAGAGCCGGAATTCCAGATTATGTTGTGTGGAATGATAAGGAGATAATTTTTATAGAGGTAAAACGCCAAAATGAAAACTTGCGTGAAAAACAAATCGAATGGGCAGAGTTTTTGATAAAAAATAATATTCCATACAAAATTGTAAGGGTAAATTCCTATAAAAGAATAAAACTGCATAAGAAAACCAATGTTTTATAAATTTGAATAATATTGTTACAAAGCCTTACGAATGGTATATCTAAGTTCTTGTTCATTTCCCATTAAATAACTTGGCGTTATTCCACATATAAGCCTTCGTCCTCTGCTCGCCTGTCGCCGAACGCAAAAAGGCGTCTAATCTTTTCTAAAAGCAAATAAAAATAGGACAAGAATAAATTCCTGTCCTATTTTTATTTACCCGAGATGCGATTCGAACGCATGACCTACCGCTTAGAAGGCGGTTGCTCTATCCAGCTGAGCTACTCGGGCTTGGATCCAGAGGGTTTAAACAAGCGTTTGGTTTCTTGGGGTACCTGTATAATCCCTCGTATCCCTATACTAACACAAAAATTTTTCTTTGCAAGTGCTTAACAAAATATATTTTGCATAACTGCTTTGTTTAGGGTATATTTTTCTTAGACAATGAAATTAATAAGGAATTAGATTATGCTAACCGGAAATCAAATTAGAAAATTATACTTAGATTATTTTAAAGAAAAACATGCACATACACTTGTTGAAAGCTCGTCACTTGTTCCTGACAATCCGACTGTGCTTTTGACAACTGCCGGCATGTTGCAATTTTTGCCGATATTTTTAGGAATTCAACCTTGCCCTTACGAACCTGCAAGAGCTACTTCTTGCCAAAAATGTGCAAGAGCCGGTGGAAAGGATTCTGATATTGAAAATGTTGGTAGAACTCCACGTCACCACACATTCTTTGAAATGCTCGGGAACTTCTCTTTTGGAGACTATTACAAAAAAGAAATTATTCCTTGGGCTTGGGAATTCGTTACAGAAGTTTTGAAATTGGACAAAGACAGACTTTGGATTACGATTTTTGAAACAGATAATGAAGCTTTTGATATTTGGAGAAGCGTTGGAGTTCCGGCTGAGAGAATTAAACGCAAAGGCAAAAAGGACAACTTCTGGGGGCCTCCGGGAGCATCAGGATCTTGCGGTCCTTGCTCAGAAATTCACTACGACTTAGGTGAACAATATAAATGCGATGATCCTCGTGGTTGCGGAATTGATACTTGCGAATGTGATAGATGGGTTGAAATTTGGAACTTGGTATTCACAGAACTTTATCAAGACGAAGAAGGCAACCAATCTCCTTTGGGCAAGAAAAACGTTGATACAGGCATGGGCTTGGAACGTATTGCAATGGTTTGCCAAGGCGTTGCATCAACTTTCGAAACAGATTTGTTGAAGCCGATTATGGATAAGGTTTGCGAAATGAGTGGAGTTCCTTATAAGAAATCAGACAAAACTGATGTTTCTTTGAGAATTATCACTGACCACGCAAGATGTGTTACATTCTTGATTTCTGACGGTGTAATCCCAGGAAACGAAGGCAGAAGCTACGTTTTGAGAATGATTTTGCGTCGTGCATTACGTCATGGCAAAATCTTGGGAATGGAATTGCCGTTCTTGTATAAACTTGTTGACGTAATCGTTGAAAATTATGGCGAAGCATACCCTGATTTAGTTAAAAATAAGGCGAAAATCGTTGATACAATTAAGAAAGAAGAAGAACGTTTTGCCAAAACTCTTGACCGTGGCTATAAAATGCTTGACGAGTTTATTGAAGCTAAAAAAGATATTGATGGCGAAAGTGCGTTCAAACTTTATGACACATACGGTTTCCCGCTTGAATTGACAAAAGAAATTGCACTAGAAAACGGTTTAAATGTTGATGAAGAAGGCTACAAAGCCGCAATGCAAGAGCAAAAAGATCGTGCAAAAGCCGCTGCTGCTAAAATTAGTGTTACAGGCGATATGAAGTATGCCAAAGTTGAAAAAGAAGTTGGCTCAACTGAATTTGTCGGATACACTGAAAACGAATGTGACGCAAAGATTTTGGCAACAATTGACGGCGAAGGTTATGTTGATGTTGTTCTTGACAAAACTCCGTTCTACGCAGAATGTGGCGGACAAGTTGGAGATTCAGGCGTAATCGAAAACGAAAACTTGAAGTTAGAAGTTTTGACAACATTCAAGGTAAACAAATTGTTTGTTCACCGTTGCGAAGTTGTAAATGGCGAAATTACAATCGGTGAAAAGGTTCATGCAAAAATTGATGTTGCAAGACGTGAAGAAATCAGACTTCACCACTCATCAGCTCACCTTCTTCAAGCTGCTTTGGTAAAAGTGCTTGGTGACGAGGTTAAACAGGCTGGTTCTCAGGTTGAAGAGGATAGAATGCGTTTTGACTTTACATTCTCTCGTGCAATGGAGCCTGACGAAATCTTTAAGGCAGAAGAGATTGTGAATAAATGGATTGCAGAAGCATTGCCTGTTACAACAGAAGAAATGGATATTGAACATGCAAAATTGACAGGAGCAACCGCATTGTTTGGCGAAAAATACGAAGATGTCGTAAGAGTCGTTTCAATGGGTAATCCAAGTCATTGTGTTTCAAAAGAATTCTGTGCAGGTACACATGCTAGAAACACTCGCGATTTAAGATTGTTCAAAATTGTTTCAGAAGGTGCAATTGCAGCCGGCACAAGACGTATTGAAGCTGTCGTTTCAAAAGCTGCGTTTGAATTTATGAACGCAAAGGTTAAAGAAATGGACAAATTGTCATTAATGTTTAAGGCTCACTATGACGAAGTTTTAGCTCGTGTTGAAAAATTACAGGAAGAAAACAGAGAGCTTCAAAAAGAATTGACTTCTGCAAAAGAAGATTTGACAAGAGCAAAATTTGCAACATTCTTGTCAAAAGCACAAGATATTGAAGGTGGAAAATTGTTTATCACAAAAGTTGAAAATCTTGATGGTAATGCAATTAAAGCCGGTCTTGAATTTGCTGCTCAAAAGCTTGGTGAAAGCATAATTGTTTTGGCATCAGCAAGAACAGTTGCCGTAAAAGTTTCTGACAGTTTTGTTAAAAAAGGCATAAATGCCGGCAAGATTGTTGGTGAAATCGCTCGAGCAACAGGTGCAAACGGCGGTGGACGTCCAAACTTCGCACAAGGCGGTGTTAAGGATTCATCAAAATTAGATGAAATCTTGGCACAAGTTGAAAGTGAAATTAAAGGGGCGTAAGAGCAACTAAGCGTAGGCGTCATTCTGAAAGCTTAGAAAATTACTCCAAGCGTTTGTGAGTGGTATGGCGGGGTATCCACCCCGCCGACATGAATTGTGATTTTAATTTTATATGATGGCGGGATAGGTATCCCGCCATACTAGCTATTTATCTTTATTTTTATCATCAAAAATACTTGTTTCGTTACGCTCAATATCTGCTTTGATTTGATTTAATTCTTTTTGAAGAGTGTTTGCTAAATCAATATCGCCACTTTGCATAGCAAGCTGAATTTGTTGTTGTTTTATCTTTGCATTGCTTTTTAAGTCGCTAACATTTCGAGCGGGCTCAATAATTCTATTAGCGAGTTCTTGTTGTTTTGCATTAGCTTTAGCTGTGGCTGTATTATTTTGTTTCTTAGTTTGAGTCGTTTTTTGTGCACCATTAGTTTTTGAAATTCCGTCCATTGCCATTACAATTCTCCTTTACATAGTTAAAGTATTCTATACACCACGTTTAAATGGTATATAAATAACTATAAATGGTCGATAGAATTTTGTCAATATGTAATTATATTGTTATGGATAGAGATAAAATTCTTGCAGAATTTGGAAAAAATTTAAGAGCAGAACGCAACAGAGCCGGATATTCTCAAGACGGGCTTGCAGACGCCATTGGAATATGTGCAGGCAAACATATTGGTACAATTGAGCGTGGCGAAACAAATCCGACGCTTACGACAATAGTTGCGATTATGAAAGTGCTTAATGTCGATTTTGATAAGTTATTTGATGTGAATAAAGATTAGGTGTTAAAAGAAGTTGGGCAGGTATGCCCAACCTACTTTTTGATAAGTAAAACAATTTTTGTCGTTAAGGGACTTTTTATATATAATCATTTTATGAATAAAAATAATAAAAGCTGTCACGGTAGGTTGGGCATACTTGCCCAACTTCGTAATTTTGTTATAATTATAAAATGAATTACAGGCGGTTTAGTGTTGAAAACTCATATATTTTTATAACGATAGTAACCTATGAAAGGCAACAAATTTTACTTGCAAATATTGATATTTTAAAAGAGTCTATAAAAAGACAAAAATTTTTTATAAATTTGATATTGTTGCTATTGTATTTATGTCAGACCATATTCACAAGATTATAAAACCTTGTGCAGGGGAAAATTATTCAAAAATAATCTCATCTATAAAACATTCTTTTTCTGTTAGCGTTGGGCAGGTATGCCCAACCTACGATTTGAAAAAAGGATATGTTAATAAACGAGAAAAAGGTGTCTGGCAACGTCGATTTTACGAACATACAATTCGTGATGAGGACGATTTAAACAGGCATATTGATTATATTCATTATAATCCATTTAAACACCTTGGAGTTGCGCCAAAGGATTGGGAGTTTTCAACATTTGCTCAATTTGTAAAAGAAGGATATTATGAGCCAAATTGGGTTGTTGATGATAAAATATTTGAAGGTATTGAGTGTGAATAGCTGAGTGTTGAACGTGGTGACATTTTTAATCGAAATCCAGCAAATCTTTTAAATTAACCCCTAAGACGTCTGCAATAATTTTTAGTTTTGACAATGTAATATCTGTTTTTGCGGTTTCGACCATGGCGATAGTTGAACGTGAAATCCCGTTCACATCAAGGAAATCGTCCTGTTTAATGTGTTTTTCTTTCCTAATCTTTTTCAAATGTTCTGCAAATTTTTTCAGATATTCATTATCCATGAGAATTATTATCAACCATATTGACAGTTATTAAAATCAGCCACACTGACATTCTTTGAAACAAATATTAATAATATTTCTTTTTTTGTTGAAATATTATTAAATTTAGTTTATTATGCGGTTGTAATTTACAAATTAGGAGGTATTATGA